>Ga0189287_100024_pt1 | contig 267678 bp, 272 predicted proteins | sample UW86minimetaG_FD_130319 | JGI IMG/M metagenome (GOLD analysis project Ga0189287, IMG submission 130319) | Marine microbial communities from the Costa Rica Dome - UW86 mini metaG | ecosystem: Environmental > Aquatic > Marine > Oceanic > Photic zone | place: Costa Rica: the Eastern Pacific... | reverse complement strand
TCCAGGTGGTTGGTGGGCTCGTCCAACAGCAACACATCGGGATCGGAGAACAGCGCCTGGGCCAGCAACACCCGCAGCTTCCAGCCCGGTGCCAGCGCGCTCATCGGGCCGTTGTGTTGCTCCAGCGGAATATCCAGGCCAAGCAACAGCTCGCCGGCGCGGGCATCGGCGGTATAGCCGTCCATTTCAGCGAACTGGACTTCCAGGTCCGCGACCGCCATCCCGTCTTCTTCGCTCATCTCGGGCAGGGAATAGATCCGATCACGCTCTTTCTTGACGTTCCAGAGTTCCTCATGGCCCATGATCACGGTATCGATCACCGAGCAATCCTCATAGGCAAACTGGTCCTGGCGCAGTTTGCCCAGCCGAACATTGGGCTCCAGCATGACCTGGCCGGCGGAGGGCTCGAGATCGCCACCCAGGATTTTCATCAGTGTGGACTTGCCACAGCCATTGGCCCCGATCAGGCCATAGCGATTACCGTTACCAAATTTGGCGGAGACGTTTTCAAACAGGGGTTTAGCCCCGAATTGCATGGTGATATTGGCGGTGGAGATCAAGAAACAAACCTGTCGATGTGGGGCCGGGCATGCGCCGGCGAAAAGAAAGCCGGCATTGTACAGGTTTGCCCGGTGGACTGTGAGGCCGCAGAAACACGGATAAAAAGGGCTTGCCTCTGACGAACTCTGCGGGCAGCATTCCGGTTCTGATGTATACATTCATCCGACACAAGGACATTGATCATGGCACAGGCTACAGCGCGCCACATTCTGGTAGACAGCGAAGCGAAATGCGAAGAACTGAAAAAGGCGATTGAAGGCGGACAGGACTTTGCCGAAGTGGCAAAGCAGCACTCCTCCTGCCCCTCCGGTCGCAACGGCGGAGATCTTGGCTCCTTTGGCCCGGGCCAGATGGTTCCCGAGTTCGACAAGGCGGTTTTCAACGGTGAACTGAACACCGTTATCGGTCCGGTCAAGACCCAGTTTGGTTATCACCTGCTGGAAGTGACCAGCCGCAGCTGATGATTCCTGGTTCCATACCGGGACTGCAAACCACCGGCCGGCGGCTACCGCTGCTGGCCGGTGCCGCTTCTCTGCTCATCGCGCCTTTCCTGTTTGTCGGCGGGCCTCGGGGCCACTCCTCAAATCGGCCTGGAACCTTGGCCACATCCTTCTGTTTGCACTACTCACTCTGGCGGTCAGACCCTGGCAGTGGCTAAGTGGCTGGCGTCTCTGGCTCGCTGTTACCGTCGTCTTGCTGGTGCTCGGAATTGGTATCGAGTTGATCCAGGGCGGACACAATCGCGACATGGATGGGCGGGACCTCCTGCGCAACCTGATTGGCAGTTGGCTGGTTATCGCATGGCGCCCCTTGTTTACATCAGAGCGGCGAAACTCTCTCGGCGAGGGCCTGGTGGCCGCATCCGTTGCGCTGCTACTGTGTTTTGAGCTGGGAGCTACCGGCATGGTGGCTGCCCGGCAATGGCAGGTACACGAACAACTTCCTCTGCTATACGATTTCACCCACCAGGATCCCGGCGCATTCTGGACCGGCAGGCTCACGGTCTCTGCCGACCACTCGCTGAATAATGCGCAGAGCCTGAAACTTGATCTGGGCACTGAAACCTACTCGGGGGTCTCACTCAACAATCTCCCGGCCGATTGGCGTGATTACGAGACACTGAGCATTACCCTGTTCAATCCCTCAACCGCTCCCCTGACGCTGACGCTTCGAATCAATGACGTAGCCCATGACCGCAGCGATCATGCCTACAACGACCGCTACAACACCCGCCTGACCCTGGGTCCTGGTGCCAATACCTTCACCCGGAAACTGGCCGACATCAAGAACGCTCCCGATGGCCGGTCCATGGATATGTCCCAAGTCAGAAGAATAGGGCTTTTTGCGGTTCGCCTGCCCGAGCCACGCACTGTTTATCTGTTGGATCTGAGACTGGACTAACCGAGCGTCCAGGGATTATCGGTTATCGGTTCGGCGCCAGCGTCGGTAACCAGAATCGTCTCACTACACCCAATGCCCCATTGCCCGGGAATACGCAAACAGATGGGCAGGTGGAAAACCATGCCCGGTCGAAATTCCACATTGCCACCCCTGGCGATGAAGCCCGAGCCCTCCACCCAGGATGGCGGGAACTGCGCGCCCACCGTGTAGCCAAATACCCCGGAGAAAAACACCTTTCCGGCCAATGGCTGAAGCGCCTTCTCGGCGTTCTGGGCGGCCTCGTCGAAAGTGACTCCCGGGCGGATCGACGTCAGCAGGGTATCCACAATCCGACGGCAGCTGTCATGGACCCGACGCATTTCAGCCGATGGCTCGCCACCAGCAACAACGGTCTGCATCATGGGTGCGGTGTAGCGGTTCCAGGCCGAGCCGAATTCCAGAAAAACAGGGTCGCCTTTTTGCACCACCATACGTTTGTGATTGCAGTGGATCACGCTGCTGCGACGGCCGGTAACAACAATTGGCTGCATGCTCATGAATTCACTGCCGGCCGCCAGCAGCGCCCTGGCGCCTTCGGCGGCAATGTCATTATCAGTGACGCCCGGCTGGACCGCGGCCACGGCCGCCCTGAAACCTTCGGCTGTTATCCGGGCGCTTTCACGCAGGCACCGGATTTCGGCATCGGACTTGACGATCCGGATCTGCTTCAACAGACCGCCGTTGTTCATAAATCTTACTCCGGGCATCCGAGCTTGCAGGCCTTCCAGCACGCCCTGGCGCAGAGAGCCATGCCAGGCATCAATACCCACGGTCTCCACGCCGTCGTTCAGGGCCTGAACCAGTGGTTCCAATACCTCGCCGATGCCTTCCCACCGGTATCCGCTGACCCGGGCGACCCGGGTTGTCATCATCGCAGGCCCCATCTCGATGGACGGCACCTGCAAAAGCAGGTCCTCCTGGGTAACCACCAGGGCCACGTGAACGGATACTTCAAAAGTGCTATAGCCGGTCAGGTAAAAAATATCCGAAGGATCGGTCAACAGCAGGGCGCCAAAATCCTCCCGGGCCATCCCATCCCGGACACGAGCAAGTCGCTCGTCGAACTCCTGCTCCGGAAACGGACACTCCAGCCCCCTCAGTTGTGAGGACAAGGCTTCCTGATAGGCATTGAAATCCATAACGACACTCCTCACTCGCATATACTAGGGAGATTGGACCCTATTCTGGCTTTGCACAAATCGCACTCACCAAATAATTCAACAATCGGGAGAGCCTATGGACCGCGAGCAACAGGGTAACGGTGCCGTCCAGGTCAGTGTTGAATTGGGAGCGCTGACCAGCGTTGCCAACGACCCGCAAGTGGCAGTCCGTGTCGGCCCCGTGGTTGCCTCCCTGGTGAACGGTGTGTGTGGCGACCCGTTGTTGCAGCTCCGGCTTCTGCACCAATCCCGCAGCCTGCTGTTTGATCTGGGAGATACCGGTCGGATGCCGCTAAGGTCCGCGCATCAGGTGACCGACATTTTCATCACCCATTGCCACGCCGATCACATTGGCGGTTTCATGTGGTTCCTGCGCAGCCGGATCGGCTACTTTCCGCCCTGCCGGCTGTTCGGCCCGCCCGGCCTGATGCGGCACATTGCCGGAATGATCAGTGGCATCCTGTGGGATCGTGTGGAAGACCGTGGCCCCAGATTCGTGGTGCACGAATGCCATGGCGACCACCTGAAACGCTGGGAAATCACCGCTGGCGACACCGCTCCCACGCCTCTGGAAGACCAGGCCACACCAGACGGGGTTTTGCTCCGGGAACCGGACTTCCAGATTCGTGCAGCCATGCTAGACCACGGCACGCCTGTTCTCGCTTTCGCCTGGGAACCCTTTGGCAAGCTTCAGGTTCGCAACGACCAGTTGCAGGCTGAGGGCCTGAAACCCGGCGCCTGGCTGCACGATTTGAAAATGGCTGTGCTGCGCCAGCGGCCGGACGAACTGATCTCGCCGGACACAGGGCGCACGCTGCGCGCCGAAGACCTGGCCAGGAAGCTGCTGATTCAGGCGCCGGGGGAAAAGGTGGTCTACGGAACGGATTTCGCCGATACGCCCGAGAACATCCGCAAAATGACGGAACTGGCGGAAGGTGCCCACACGCTGTTCTGCGAGGCCTCATTCATGGCCGCAGATGAAGCGCAGGCCCGGCACACCCACCACCTGACCACAAGGGCCTGCGCGCGCATCGCTGAAGCGGGACAGGTCCGGCAGCTGATTGCCTTCCACTTCTCACATCGCTATGACCGGAGGCGGGACGAAGTGTACCGGGAACTGAAGGGATTCACTGACCGCCTGGTGATTCCGGACTGACAAACCGCGACATCTGCTTGCCTATGCTTTCCACCGGCTCGGTAATCGCCTGCTGGATGCTGTTGGTTACAACTTTCGAGAAAGCCGAGCCGGCAGAGCTCTCCAGGAACTCCAGATAGAGATCCATCTCCTGGGCACCGATGTTCTGGTAGGTATACAGATAGCTGTCGTAAACCTGCTGACCTACCACGCCCCTGAGCATGCTGCGCTGGCTTTCAATGCGTTGGCGCAGCTGCTCGTAATTGGCCGAATCACTGCTGAACGCCGCCATTGCCGTTGCCAGGCCGAGCTGCACTGCGATCGTTGTATCCACCGCGCTTTCTGTGGCCCGCGCAGCCCGATCAAACCGATCGAACATTTCCGCTTTGCGCGTGCCCTTGTACCGGCTGTTCAATTCCATGGCACTGGACTGGATTTTCGGCCAGGCCGAGGGTTCCGAAGCTGCAATCTCGGCCGAAGAAATCTTTCTGGCCACAGGGGTTTCGTACCAGTCATGGACTGCCTGGAGCTGCGAATCCGTGAGTTTGGCTTGCAGATCTTTAATGATCTGCTGCTCGATATCCACGGAATTGAAACCGCTGCTCACGATGTTCCCGATGGTATTGGCCATCATTGGAGGAAGCTGACCATTCTGTTTGAGTCCTTCCCGGATTCCCTGGCTCATCATGGCCGGGTAACGGGCCACGATATCGTCAACAGGCGATACTTCCAGCACCTGGCGGGCATCCGGCGCTGCCTGGGCAGTACCAGTAGCAAGAAGTGCTTTGATTAAAAGAGGTTTAATTATGGGAAATCGCGTCATTTACCTATCATCCCGAGTGAATCATTGATTCCCTTATGCCATGGGTTCGAGGCAGGCAGCAAGCAATCCCGCGGCCCTGGAGATGACGGTTTGGTAGGAATGCGAAAGAAACGTACCCGCAAGACCAGAAGTCGGCAACTGACTCTGGAAACCTGGAAAAGCCGGGCAAGATGGTATGGGCTTCCAATGCTGGGGCTGCTGATGGGTCTCTGGGCAACGCTCCGCTTCAGCCTGTTGGCACCGGATCCTCCGGCAAACCCGGAGAACATCTGTGAAATCTTCCGGGAACACCCGGTGTGGTATGACTACGCCAACGACTCCAGGCAACGCTGGGGCACACCCATCGCCACCCAGTTAGCGTTTGTCTATTACGAGTCGTCATTCCGCAGCCATGCGCGTCCACCACGCACACTGCTCTGGGGCTTTATTCCCTGGACCAGGCCCACAACCGCATACGGTTATGCCCAGGCCCTCGACCCGGCCTGGCGGGAATACCTGCAGGCCAATGGCGAAGGCTGGTTCACCGTTCGCACCGACATGGAACACGCGCTGGATTTCGTGGGCTGGTACAACCAGCTAAGCCACCGGCAGCTTGGCATTCCCTTCTCGGCGCCCAGAAAGCTGTACCTTGCCTACCACGAAGGCCGGGGCGGATATGCCCGCAGAAGCTTCGAAGAGAAACCGGACGTGATGGATCTGGCCGCCCGGGTACAGACCCGGGCTTTCCGATACGACAATCAGCTGAAAACCTGCGAGCAGGAATTCCAGTGCTGGCGCTGGTACCAGTTCTGGCCGTTCTGCGGCTGACGCTCGTCAGAAAGCGGAAGAAATCTCCATCTGGGACTCCAGCGACTGCAGGCGTTCCACCAGATACTCCATAACGATACGGACCCGGGCCATTTGCTGGGTATCCTGGTTGACGTGCAGCCAGAGATCCACGCTCTCACCCTCCAGCGGGTCCGACAGGCGGCGGAGTTCACGAGTGCTCTCCCCCAGATAGCAGGGCAAAACCGCCAGGCCGGCACCGGCTTTCGCCAGCGCGTGCATGGATTGCAGGCTGTTGCAGCGAATGAAAGAGGTAACGTTCTTCAACTGTTTTCTGTACCACCGGCCCGTCGCCAGATGGCTGAAGGTTTCATCCGGTATGATCCAGAGGCAACCTTCCGGACGGTTTTCCACGTCCATGTCACGATGCCGCCGGCAATAGCGGGCCGACCCGTAAACGGCGGATTCGATGGAGGCGATTCGCTCGCCTTCCAGAGTTGCCTGCGGCTTGTTCTCGGGCCGCAAGGTGAGATCCGCTTCCCGATGGCTGAGGTTCGCCACATCGTTATCAGTAAGCGTCTCCAGCTCGATATCCGGGAACTCCCGAACCAGCTCGGCCAGGATCGGGCTGAGCAGCGCGCTCATCATTGCGTCTTCAGCCGCCAGCCTGACTTTCCCCACCGGCGCCGAATCCTGCCCGACCAGTTTGCGCTCGAGATTTTCCATCTCGATGGCCAGCCGATCCGCCTCCCGGAACGCGGTCTCCCCCACGGGGGTGAGCTGAAGTCCATCCCGGCTGCGTTCAAAAAACTGCACACCCATCGACTCTTCCATCTGGTCGAGTCGCCGTAAAACTGTGGTTTGGTGCACACCCAGTAATTCGCCGGCCTTGGCTAGCGTTCCGCCTATTGCCAGCGCCCGTATATATCGAAGATAATCCCAATCCATAGTTACTGCATATTTGCAACGTGAGTACGGATTTTAACGTATTCAAACTGCAAATAAGAACCCTTAGAATCGCTTTTAAATTAAAGGTAGATCCCTAACTAACCTACCTACCAAAATCAATACACTCATTAAAAAGGAGGAAGGCGCTATGACTCAGAACCATATCGCAACCGTAAACCCGCTGCCGTCCAGTATCCTCCACAACAGTGCTGAGGTCAGGCGCCAGTATACCCGTGCTGCGGCAAAGCAGGCGGTACAGTTTTTCAGTCGCAAGGTGCGGAGCTTCAACCGGAAAGCAGCAAACGTTGCTCCGGACATGAGCCAGATGCAGGGCGGCCACTAAAACGGCAGCCGAATCTGGCATGAGCGGGGAGATCGCTCAGGCTGAGAACAGAAAGAACATAAGGATTTGAAAACGCCGTTGGCTCCCAGGGAACCAACGGCGTTTTACGTTAGCGGATCAGAATTCCCAGACGACTTTTTTCTTCTGGCTGAACCAGTCGTCCATCTTCTGGTTGTAGAAATCTTCTATCACATTCCGCTTGATCTTCATGGTCGGCGTCAGCATGCCGTTTTCCATAGTCCAGGGCTCCCGAACCACCACGACAAAAGCTACCTTCTCGTGGGACTCGCACTCCGCGTTCACCGCCTCCAGTTCGGCCGCAAGTTCCTGCTCGAGCTCACCGCGATCCATTCCGGTCTCCAGTTCATCCCTGGCCTCTTCCGACAGCAGGACCATCAGGCAAGGCTGCGGCTGGTTGGCACCGGCCACACAGACCACTTCGGCCTTTGGATGATTAAACCGGTTTTCGATGGGCACCGGCACCACGTACTTGCCTTTGGAGGTTTTGAACAGATCCTTTACCCGGCCTGTGATGCGGAGGGTGCCGTCCCGATCGATCTCGCCCATATCTCCGGTTTTCAGGAAGCCATCCTCGGTGAGGTCCTCCTTGGTTTTCTCCTCATTCTTGTAGTAACCCAGCATCTGGCCCGGGCTTTTAACCTGGACTTCTCCGCCCTCTCCGATGCGGTGCTCAACCCCTGGATTCGCCATACCTACCGAACCGGCGCGAGCCTGGCCTGGTCGGTTGGCGTGAGAATAGCCGAAGTTTTCCGACATCCCGTACACTTCCAGCAGCTCGAGCCCAAGGTTGCGATACCAGTTAACGATGTCCGCTGACAGCGGCGCTGCGCCGGTCAGGGCTGCCCGACAATAATCCAGCCCCAGCTGTTTCAAGACCTTCTTCTTCACAAGGCCGCTGATAATGGGGAGACTGAAGAGCAGCTTCTGCTTTTTGGGCGGCAGTTTGGCGTTTACACCAAGATAGAACTTCATCCACAGGCGCGGGACCGAGAAAAACAGCGTCGGCCTTGCCCGCTGCAGGTCCTCCTGGAAGGTATCCAGGGAATTCGCAAAATAGAGATGAAAGCCATAGTAGAGGGACTGCGTTTCGACAGCTGCCCGCTCAGCCACGTGAGCCAGGGGCAGGTAAGAAAGCATGCGCTCGTCAGAGGAAACCGGGAACAGCTGCTGCAGGCCATCAGCTACTGAAATCATGGTCCGGAAGCTGTGCATGACGCCCTTGGGGCGGCCGGTGCTGCCGGAGGTATAGACAATCGTGGCTAGGTTATCCGGATTCGGCAGCTTGGGCTGCGCAGGCGACTGTTCGGCCACAATCTCCGACCACTTGGGCGTATCGTCCCGTGGCGACAGGGGCAGGGAAATGAGCGGCAAGTCTGCCGGAATGTGGTTCTTGATGTCGTTCCAGCCGTCCGCGGTCCCGTCCAGTTTTCCGAGGAACAGGAGCTTTGCCTCACTGTGCTCTAGAACGTAGGCAGCAGTATCTCCGTTGAGCGTGGGATAAAGTGGCACCGAAACATGGCCTGCCGCCCAGATCGCCAGATCGGCCAGGATCCAGTGCGCGCTGTTTTTTCCGAGGATACTGATATTGCTGGGTTCCGGAAGCTTCAGGCTGTCAAGGTAAGCCGCCATGCGGGATACCTGATCGGCTGCTTCTCTCCAGGTAATATCTTCCACCCGGCCATCCGGGTAAGGCTGAGTGAGGTAAACGTTGTCGGGGGTTTCCTCTGCCCAGTAATACAGGCAATGGAGTGAGGTCTGCTTCCGGGGGTCTACCGCCATAAACGGCTCCTTTTTGTTATTGTCCTTCGTGTTTAGGTCATGCCATTGCGATTCATACTAGCGTCATTTCAGACCTGCTCAATAGCAATTAGTGCCCGCGCCATTGGCAAATTAATCCTCGCCCGAGAACTGTTACTCAAAATTTTTCGTAACATTTGTCAAGTTTGAGCTAGTGTGAAGGGTGTACACCCTCCTTTTCGAGCAAATTGGATGTAGCCATGAGCAAACCAAAACGTTCGTTTTTAATCTTTCCGGCCTGGGGCATCATTCTTCTGGGTTCCGGTGCCTTTTTCTACAGCGCCTATGCGGGCATGCTGGGCACCTGACCCGGGAAAACCGTTTTAACGCCGAAACCGGGTTTCGAGGACAACGGCAGAGTTGGTCCTCTCAACTCCCTCAAGGTTGCCAATGTCATCCAGCACGGCGCTCAGTTCCTCCAAGGACTGGGCTTGAACAATGGCAATAAGGTCGTACTCCCCACTGACGGAAAACAGCTGCGATACCTGGCTGATTTGCTCCAGGGCAGCATTGGTTCTGCCGGTGAGCTTCTGGAACACCTTGATCGATACATGAGCCTCCACCTGGCTCGCCGAAAACTCACCCCCCAACTGAACCGAGTAACCACGGATGACACCGCTGGCCTCCAGCCGCGCGATACGGTTCTGCACCGTCGACCGTGACACATGCATGGCTTTGGCGAGCTCGGTGACACTGGCCCGGGCATTCTGCCGCAGCAGCATTAGCAGTTTCTGGTCCCGTGAACTGATCATATTGCCAAACCTACTTTACAGTTTGCATCCATTGTAGATCATTTCGATCATTCTGCAGCTGCATTATGGCGCTGACGGCTTTCATACTGGGCCCAAAACAATGCCCAGGAAGATCGCCATGATAATTCGACCGATTACCCCCAAGGATCTTGACGCCCTGATGCAGATCGCAGTGGAATCCGGCCCCGGCTTCACCTCGCTGATGCCGGATCGCGATGCCCTGAGCCGCAAGATCGATCATTCGGTTGAGAGCTTTGCACGGACTGTGACCACTCCCGGCGATGAGCATTATCTTTTTGTGCTTGAAGACAGTGCGACCGGCCAGATTATGGGGACCACCGGCATAGAAGCTGCTGCTGGCTTATCCCGCCCGCTCGTGCATTTCCGCCGTAACGCGGTTATCCATCACGAGGAAGATCCCCGGAAACGTCACGCCGAGGAAAGCCTTACCCGATGCCAGCATTACACCGGTTGCACCGAGGTATGCTCGCTGTATCTTCGGCCCGGATTTCGCCGGGCCAATGCGGGCAAGCTCCTGTCCCGGGTTCGATTTCTGTTCATGGCACTGCACCCGGAGCGTTTTGCGGACACCGTTATTGCAGAAATGCGCGGCGTTTCAGACCATGCCGGCCGATCCCCGTTCTGGGACTGGCTCAAACATCACGTAGCAGATCTTGATTTCATGTCTGCCACACAGCTGGCCTGCTGTGGCCAGAGCGGTTTTGTTGAACGCTTTATCCCCGCAACGCCATTGTTCACCCGGCAGATGACCGATGCAGCCAGGGCGGTTATCGGCCAGGTCCATGAAGATACGCGCCCTGCCCGACACATGCTGGAGCGCGAAGGTTTTCGCCACCGGGGCTTCGTGGATCTTCTGGATGGAGGGCCAACACTGGAGTGCGCCAGATCGGACATCGCCAGCGTGCGCGATACCCTTCTTACCCGCGCAAGGCTACAGAAAGGCAACCGGAGTTCCTGGAATATTGCTGGAAACACCGTTGGATCCGCTATAGTTGCCAATGCTGGCTGTTCAGGCTTCAGGGCTACGGTAACCGAGCAGGTCCTGCCGAACCCCGATGCCAATAGCCTGTCAGTGCCAGAGCAACTGGCGAACGAACTGAACCTTGGCGGATATAGCCTGGCCTGCTATCTGCCACTGGGCCAGTCCAGGGAAGAGTCACAGGGGCGTCAACAGCCCTGCCAAAAACCGGTTACTGAGGAGATTCGCTATGCACACTGATCCGGACACCCTGTTTGCGAGACTCTGGGAGTCGTACCGCCAGGTAACCCCTTCGGCCGATCGCATACATAAAATCCTGGGCGCCGAAGAGGGGCAGGCCATCGTCAACGACCACATTGCGCTTCGCACCTTCAACCTGGACCCTGTTCGGCTGGACGCTCTGGCAGAGCATTTTCTCAGCCTCGGCTATGAAGAAGGCGGCGAATACCACTTCGAGGCCAAAAAGCTTTATGCCCGCCACTATGAGCACCCCTCCCGGGAACTGCCCAAGGTGTTTATTTCCGAGCTGCTTGTAGAGCAATGCTCGCCGGAGCTGCAATCGGTGGTTAAAAGTCTTGTCGGCCAGGTAAAGCCGGAGGCGGTTACTGCCGATGATTTTCTCTATTCGGGACGCCATTGGGAGGTCGACTACGACACCTACCGCCAGCTGATGAAGGAAAGCGAGTACGCCGCCTGGATGGCCGCATGGGGCTACCGCGCAAACCATTTCACGGTCAGCATCAACCATCTGGAACAGTTCGGTTCGGTACCGGAAATCAATCAGTTGCTGAAAGATCATGGCTATACGGTGAATTCATCCGGCGGTGAAGTAAAAGGCTCCCCGGAAGACTTGCTGGAGCAGTCCTCAACCATGGCCGACAGGGTGCCGGTTACCTTTACCGACGAGACGGTAACCATACCCAGTTGTTTCTACGAGTTTGCCCTGCGTTATCCGAAACCGGATGGCCGGCTCTACTCGGGCTTCGTAGCGGCATCGGCCGACAAGATCTTCGAGAGCACGAACGCCGGCAGCTGAGTCTGCGTGCAAAGACTCGCGGTCACGACCACCCCTGTTCACCGATCAGGGGAACGAACCGGACTGCGCCGAGGTCCTCGGTCCGGAATTCGTTCTCTGTCAGCCGGGTAATACGTTCCAGCGACTGAACCGAATGCTCCGACCCCACCGGTATGACCAGGTGCCCGCCAACCGCCAGCTGATGCTTCAATGAGTCCGGCACCGCTGGCGCACCGGCAGCCACTATGATGCCATCGAAAGGCTGGTGTTCGGGCCAACCTGTCGTGCCATCGCCACAGCGAACCCGGACATTGTCAAACCCCTCGGCGGCCAGCGTTCGGGCTGCGCGATCGGCGAGTTCCTGAACCCGTTCGATACTGAACACCTCGCTTGCAATACAGCTCAGAACGGCAGCCGCGTAACCCGAACCTGTCCCGATATCCAGAACCCTTTCTCCACCCTCCAGATCCAGTGCTTCCGTCATCAACGCCACGATGTAAGGCTGCGAAATGGTCTGCCCCGCGCCTATCGGAAGAGGACCATCATCGTAGGCGCAGTCCTTCATGCGCTCGGGAATGAAGCGCTCACGCGGCACCCGACCCATGGCCTCCAGCACCAGCGGCGACCCGATTCCACGGGCTCGAAGCTGATAATCCACCATGGACGCTCTCTGCAACTCGAAGCCATTGTCCTGATTCATGACGCTCTTCCTTCCCCTGGTCTGGCTGCTTACCGGCCGTTACAAAGCAGTAACTTTTTTACAACGGCGCGCTTGAGATTATCTGTCTACTTTTTAGACATCGGTAATGACACATACAACCACCGAATGCCAAAAACAACAAACGGACAACGGGTCCACGAACCGGCCAACCCGTTGCCGAGGAGGAAAAATGTCGACATCGGTAAACCACCTCGACGAACGCACGCGGGACTCCGCAGAGCTGCTCGAAGAGATCATGCCCTCTGCCATTACCCTGGCCATGATGCTTCGTCACCGTAAAATGGCGGCCTGGCTACGCACCGAATTTGATGGATATCAGGATGTTGCTGCCGCACCGCCTTATCGTAGGCAGCTACACGGGCACATTGTTGCCAAATCCCCCCAGTATGGCTGGATCCCCGCTCCAGTAGATGATCAGCAAAAAGAGGAGTTCGGCTACATGGATCTGCTCGAGGGCGTGAAAGCTCTTGAGAAAACCTGTGTGAGTTGCAAAAAGGGCAACGGCAACCGGGTTTTGCTGGAAAAAGACGAGATGGCCGTGTTGCAGAAGCAGATCAACCTGACCGCCGAGCTGGCCATCAACCTGAGTCGCGACGTTTATTGCCGGCTCCTCAGGACCGTTCGGGCTGCAATCTACCTCTGGACCCAGGAACTGATGGCCGAGGGCATTGCCGGGGAGCACAACCACTACAGTCCGGACGAGCGCGCCAAAGTTGCGCATCTGGACGACCCCGAGAAGTTCTGGCGACGGGCCATGGACGAAGTCGACAGCCTGCCAATACCAGACGTGCGGGTGACCGGTTTCTTTGAACGGGTATTCGGGCGCGCAGGCTGAGCCTCGCGCCCTGGCTGCTACCAGAGCACGCTAACAATACCGACGCTGCTCACCAGCAGCAGCACGGTTCCCAGCAGACGGAAGAACACCGGAGTCTCCGCCTGGAGAATACGGTCATGGGCGTAGAGCCCGATTACGTGGCCGATGGCTGCGCATGGCAGCAGCCAGAGGTGATGGATAAGTTGCAGATCGATGCCGGCCCAGACGAAAGCGGCCATCTTGATCAGCACCAGAATGAACCAGAGCGCGAACAAGGTATCCCGCAGTTTTTCTTTGGGCAGGTGCTGGGCTGCCACGGCAATGATCAGGGGCGCACCGATCAGGGAAGTGCCACTGATGTATCCGCCCACCATGAGGAATATCGCGTCGACCGTTTTGCTGCCACTGCGAAAAGGTCGGTTGATGATGTAGGAAACAGAATAAAGCGCCACGATAACGAAAATGATGGCACTCAGGATGTCACTGGGCATGGTAATCAACCCGAATACACCAATCAGCTTGGGCACAATCATGATGGCGAGGATCCGCCACAGGTATTGCCAGTCGACAGTGCCCGAGCCCGCCTCACGTTGCTTCCCTGCCCCGGTGCGATTGTTCATCCAGATTGTCAGGGATGAAAACACCAGAAGGTGGACCGCAATGATCGGCAGAAAGACGAGCGGTTGATCAAGAACCAGTAACAGAAATGGCAGGGACAGAACGGCGCCACCGAATCCCAGCCCGGAGCGGACAAAACCACTCCAGACGAAAATCAGGGCAATCAGCAGATATTGGTAAATCGCGAGATCAGACATGGATTCCCGGTTGTCGTCAAAAGGGCCGTCGTTTATCCGGAACTGGTCTAAGCTCAGTTAGTTGCGAAGAAAAACAACATTCCCCGGAGGATGTGAATGGCCCTGTCATGGAAACAGAAGTTCCTGCTGTTGATTGTTGCAACGCTGATTGGTCTGGCGATTGCCACTCTGGCCTCCCTGAGCGGGCTCGGCAAGGTATCTGACGCTTATGAGGCCCGAAGCGAAGCAAGAGCCTATGAATCCGCGTCCCTGACCCTGCTGAACGACTGGCTGGCACTCGAGAGAACGAGTGAAAATCTGGAACCTAACCAGGTTGAGAACTATCAGGAGAGACTGGCGTCGCTCGCGGCCCAGTCATCGGCACTCAGTGAATCCGCCGGAACCCTGCCGGGTGACGCGATAAAGACCACTGCACAACAAATCCAGGAGCAGGTTGCGGAGTATACCCGACTTCGCACCGAATGGCTGGCCCTGAATCAACAGCTGGGCCTCACTCCGTCCAGCGGTCTGAGAGCAACAATGTCCGAAGCGATAAACGACAGGCTTCGGCAAATCAGCATTTCCATCTTTAACGACGACATCAACACCATCGCCTCCACCTACCGCGACTACCTCTCTACCTTCGATGCGACCTACGCCGAGTCAACCCGTGAGGCCCTGGCGCGGATGCAGACCACCGTCACCGAGATGGACTGGCAGGAAATTGACATCGGCCAGGCTGTCCAGGCATTCGCCAATGCCTTTTCCGATGCCGAATCGCTCATCGCCAACCTGTCTGCCATTGAGAACCAACTGTCAGCCACCGGCACCCGTATTCGCGATCTGATTGCCGAGCAGAACACCCTCCTCCGCCAGGACATTATTGTGGCAACCAGCCAGCAGGCCGAAGAGGCCCGCGCCGCCTCGACCTGGCTGATCATTGCAACCGCTGCTGCGGTGGTGATTATCCTTATCCTGACCCTGACGACCGCCTCAAGAACCCTTGTGAAACGACTCAATGAGACCGTAAACCTGCTCACCCGGGTCGCCGGCGGTGACCTCAGTCAGCGCCTCGAGCCGGGCAGGAATCCGAACGATGAATTCAATCGCCTGGGCGAAGCGGCCAACAAGATGCTGGACGATGTCTCGGACGTTATCGGGCAAGTCGTCGAGGGTAACCGCACCCTGTCATCGCTTCAGGTTGAACTGGATGCTCTGGTAGAACAGATGGGCAGAAACGGCGAGCAAGTTGAAGACGAGACCGAGCAGACCGCCACTGCGGTTCAGGAAATCTCCCACACGGCGGTCGATATTGCCCAGTACACCCAGTCAGTCAATGACGCTGTTCAGAGCGCCAACGGTGCCGCCCATTCCGGTGCCGAGGTGGTCAGGCAAAGCGCCAAAACCATGACCGAACTGGCCGAAAGAATCCAGAAAACCCACGATCAGGTCAGCCAGCTGAGCAAAACCGGCGAGAAGGTCAACTCCATCGTTGGCGTAATCAACGGCCTGGCTGAACAGACCAACCTGCTGGCCTTGAATGCTGCGATTGAGGCGGCACGAGCCGGCGAGGCCGGACGCGGTTTCTCGGTTGTTGCCGACGAAGTTCGGTCTCTCGCAGAGAAGACCGTATCGGCAACCAACGGGATTGCCGAGATCGTGGAATCCCTCAACCGTGAAACCCAGGCCATTTCCAGACTGATGAAAGAGGGCCTGACTTCCGCAGGTGAGGGAGAGGAAAGCTCGAGAGAGGCGGCGCACTCGATCGAACAGATCACCGGCTCGATACAACAACTGGCTGGCGACATGAATCAGGTGGTGTCCTCTGTTGAGGGGATATCAACGACCACCGAGGAAATCGCCCAGAAGGTGGAGCAGATCCACGGGCACACCCGGGAAACCTCGGATATCCGCCAGAAGCTCAACGCCCATATCGGACGACTGTCATCCCAGGTAACCACCCTGACCCAGGCCTCACAGGGCTTCCGTCTGTAACAGTGGGCCCTGGACAGGTTGCACGGCAGGGTTCCAGGCGGTAGCATGTTCGATACTGTACATTTAAACAGTATCGAGCATACCCATGAAAACTCGCGCCACGGCCCTGAATCCCCACAACCGGTTCCAGCCCATTGTCACTGACCGGGAGGCAGGCCATGACTGGTATCACGACCCCGAAGACGACTTGAACCCCGATACGCTCGCTACGGAAGTCGTCCTTGAGACCGCAAAATCCATAATCAGTCGAAATACGTCGCCGGACGTGCCGTTCGACCAGTCGATCAATCCATACCGTGGCTGCGAGCATGCCTGCATTTACTGTTTCGCCCGCCCTACCCACGCCTATTGGGACATGTCACCGGGGCTGGATTTCGAAACCCGGCTGATCGCCAAACCCAACGCCGCCGCCCGTCTGAGAGAAGAGCTCGACAGGCCCGGCTACCGGGTGTCGCCCATCGCCCTGGGCGTCAATACGGATGCCTACCAGCCACTGGAGCGGGACCAGAGGATTACCCGCCAGGTGCTGGAAGTTCTGGCCGAGTATCGCCACCCGGTGTCGATCATTACCAAGGGCGCGCTCATCCTCAGAGACCTTGATCTGCTCCGCGAAATGGCTTCTGATGGGCTCTGCTCTGTGCGGATCAGCCTCACCAGCCTGAGCAACGACCTGAAACGACGCATGGAGCCGAGGACGGCCGCACCGGCCACCCGCCTCAAGATGATCAGGCAGCTCTCGGAGGCCGGCGTTCCGACCGGCATCATCCTCGGGCCGGTAATCCCCTTCATCAACGATCACGAAATCGAGTCGATTCTGGAGGCCGCGGCAGAGGCGGGCGCCACCCGTGCCAGCTGGATTATGCTGCGGTTACCCCATGAACTGGACGAGCTGTTCCAGGACTGGCTGCAGCGGCACTTCCCGCAAAGGGCCGAGCATGTGATGAACCGAATGCGCGACCTCAGGGGCGGGAAGAGTTATGACGCCACCTTCGGCCGCAGAATGACGGGCACGGGCCCTTACTCGGACCTGATTCGCCAGCGTTTCACCAAAAAAGCAAGGCGTTTGGGGCTGAACCTCCATGCAGAAGAACCGCTGCGAGGTGATCTTTTCCGGCGGCCAGGTGGGGAACAAATGCCGCTGTGGTAGCATCAGACTATTGCACCTTACCACCGCGATTAACGCCTCTCAGGGAAGAGGTGGAGAACACCCATGCATGGATTCAGACGTTTTTCCCTCGCCACAACAATGTTTGCCCTGCTGGGCACCCTCTGGCACCCCGTTTGCCTGGCAGCCGATGAAGCCATTGTTGCCAGGATTGAGGCCATGGAGGCCGGCTTCCCGGTTCAGGTGCTCGGAAGCCGGTTAATGGCCCACCAGGCACTGTCAGCCTTTTACGGGGCCAACGGATACCAGCCAGCATGGAAATCGGCTGAGCTTCGCCGGCAGTTGATTGATTCGGTTGAACAAGCCAGTCATGACGGTCTGAACCCGGCTGACTATCACGCGGATATTCTCTCGGGCCTGGCACTCAGACCCATGAGCGATTTCTCTGAAGACCTGAGGGCCGATCTGGATCTGCTGTTCTCTGATGCTTTTCTGATGCTCAGCTCACACATGCTGGTCGGCAAGGTCAACCCGCAGACGGTTCACGCCGAATGGACCGCCAACAGGCGCCAGCGCCAGATGGAATCCGTTTTAAAGGATGCGTTGCAGCGCTCGGATATCACCGGCACGCTGGATTCGCTGCGTCCCGCCGATCCCGCTTACCGAAAGTTGATGGCTGCAAGGCAGGACCTGACCAGACTGCTGGGCCAGCCCTGGTTACCTCTGGCGTTGAGCCCGACCATTCGCCCCGGCGACAGGGATGAGCGGCTCAATGAGGTCCGCCGACGACTCTCTCTATTGGGAGAGCTTGCAGAATCACCGGCAACGTTTTCAGATCCGCGTGACTACGACGCGGAGCTTGAATCTGCGGTCATGCGCTTCCAGGCTCGACATGGGCTTGAAGCCGATGGCCTTATTGGGAAGGACACCCTGACAGCACTGAACGTGATACCGGTGGAACGCCTGCGCCACATTGACGCCACGCTCGAACGATGGCGGTGGCTGCCAGAATCACTCGGCGACACCTATGTCCTGGTGAATATCGCCGGATTTGAACTGAAGATGGTGGAAAACGGCGCAGAAGTACTGCGCAAACGAGTGATCGTCGGTCAGCCCTTCCGCCAAACGCCGGTGTTCAGCGATCGCATCCGGTACCTGGTGTTCAATCCCACCTGGACCGTACCGCGAACGCTGATGATTCAGGATCAATTGCCCCGGATTCTCCGCGATCCGAACTATCTCTCCCGACTCAATATCAGCGTTTACCGTGGCTGGGGCGCTGACCGGGAAAGAGTGGACCCGCTGGAGGTTGACTGGCCATCACTGAATCGGAACAACTTCCCGTACCAGTTGGTGCAGGAACCCGGCCCTCAGAATGCCCTGGGTCAGATCAAGTTCATGTTTCCGAACCAGTACGATGTTTACCTGCACGATACGCCGGGGCGCGGCCTGTTTTCCCGGGCCGAGCGTTCATTCAGCTCTGGCTGCATCCGGGTTGAGCAACCTTTTGATCTTGCAGAACGACTTCTGGCGTCGGCGCCCGACTGGTCCCGCGAAAAGATTGACCGGGTGGTTTCCGAGGCACAACCCCAGACTGTCGTGCTCCCGGAGCCGGTGCCTGTGCACATCCAATACTGGACCTCCTGGGTAGATAACGAGGGCAGGCTGCAGTTCCGCAATGATCTGTACAACCGCGATGCCCGCCTGATTGATCAGCTCCGTGGAACCGCCGAGGGGGATACGCGCTACAATACTCCGGTAGCCGGCTCGGGCCCGGCACAGGACAAGCTCTGAAACAGGATACGCGCATCAGTTGAGGAGATATCATGAAACAGATCCTGCTATTGGTCTTCGGGATACTCTTACTGCAGGGATGTCAGTCGCTGCCGCCCGCCGAAGACGAAATTGACGGAGACACCGTTTTCGTCAGCGCCAATCATTGTCTCAACGAATACCTGGATGATCTTGAGAAGGTTCATTACGGTCCGTGTCTCAAGGTCATGTCGATAAATGGCAATGAGCCGGCTGTAAGAGAAGACGGATTCATTGAACTACCGGCAGCGACAGCGCTGACCATTGGCGTGAGCTGCGTTTATCGCCACGCCGACGGCTCGCCTATTCCGGCAACCATGGAAAACGTTGACTTTGACGTGAGCAAAAACACGTTCGCAAAAGCCGGCCAACGCTGGTATCTCCACGCTCACAAACAGGCCCGCAGAGTTGTCGGCTGTGAGCCCACCCTGTCGCGCTCGGTCTATCCCACGAATGACACAAATTAGTGCCGATGCGGGGTGGGACCGGGTTCTAACGCTTTCAGATGGCAGGACCCTGGCGTTCACGGACGTTGGCGACCCCCTCGGCTACCCGATTGTCTTTGGGCACGGCATGCCGGGCAGCCGTCTGGAAGGCCGCTTCTTTGATGAAAAAGCCAGGGAGCACGGGTTTCGCATCCTGACCCCCGACCGCCCCGGTATCGGCAACTCCGATTTCCAGCCAGGGCGCAAGCTGCTCGATTACCCGGCCGATATCGAGCAGCTTGCCGATTCTCTGGAATTGGCGCGATTCAGTCACATCGGCTGGTCCAGCGGCGGTTCCCGGACCCTGGCCTGCTGTTACCGACTCGCGGATCGGGTTGATCTCGGGGTCTGCCTTTCCGGGCTCACCCATTTTGCGGAATATCCAGGCTCCGGCGGACTGGTTCAGGCCACACGATGGCCGGGCCCGCAACTGGTCAGGCTCAGTCCCCGATTGACCCGGCTGGCCGTCACATTGATTGCCTGGCTATCCAGGCGTCACCCGGGACTTTATCTCAAAGGTGCCGAGGAAATGGCCAGCAGGCATGACCGCCAGCTATTGAGGAAGCTATTGAGCGACGGCGAATTCCAGCGTGATCAGCTCATGTGTCTCAACAGTGGCGGACGAGCCATTACCACCGATTTACTGACCGAACTTGGAAACTGGGGGTTCAGTCTTCGCGATGTCCGGACCCCGGTATTCATCTACCAGGGCGAGGAGGATCCATTCGTGCCCATGGACTACGCTCGCCACCTCGCCAAAAATCTACCAGTCGCGGAGCTGACCCCGATGCCAGGCCTCGGGCATCTGTACCCGCTTTGCCGGGACTTTCAGGATCAACTTTTTCAACGTCTCACTCGGCAGCTGGACCGCCATCAAACAAAGGAGTCACAGACACCATCATGACCAACAAAATCGATATCCACTATTGCACCGGTTGCCGCTGGCTTCTGCGCTCGGCCTGGATGGCGCAGGAGCTGCTGACAACCTTCGAAGGCGAGATCAGTGAATTGAGCCTGCACCCCGGCACTGGCGGTATTTTCGAGGTATGGGTCAATGGCAAGCGGGTCTGGTCCCGCAAGCAAGACAGCGGCTTCCCGGAAATTACCAAACTCAAGCAATTGGTTCGCGACCAGGTTGCACCGGAACGCTCCCTTGGCCATTCCGACACCAAAACCGGCACCTCAGAATAATCATTCAAAAATACTGACAGGCTGTGTCGATATTCTTCGCTTTTAGAGAAGGCGCTGCACCCCGATAGTACTCCTCGTCCAATTCAACAACATGAAAGGGTATCTATGAGCGACGTGATGCAATCCATCAAATTCAACACCATCGAGGTACCTAATCGATTCGCCCTGGCACCAATGACACGCACCAGTGCGGAGCCGGACGGCACCCCGAATGCCCTGATGGCAGACCATTACGAACGCTACGCGAGGGGCGGCTTTGGTCTGGTGATCACCGAGGGAACCTATACCGATGACAAGGCAAGCCAGGGCTATGCCAACCAGCCCGGCATCATCAACGAAGCGCAGATAGATGGCTGGAAGACCATTGTCGAACGGGTACACGCCGCAGGCAGCAAGATCATCGTTCAGTTGATGCACGCCGGCGCGCAGTTCCAGGCCAACCGTTTCACCGACCAGCCACAGGGGCCCAGCGAAGTTACCCCAAAAGGCGCCCCGCTTGGTTTCTATGGCGACCAGACTGAGTGGCAAACGCCCAGCGTCATGACCAGGACCGACATTCAGGCGGCGGTTGAAGGTTTTGCACAATCCGCCGCCAATGCGAAAGCCGCCGGCTTCGATGGCATTGAGATTCACGGGGCCAACGGCTATCTGTTGAATCAGTTCCTGAGCACCTACTTTAACCAACGCGACGATGAGTACGGTGGGTCACTGGAAAACCGGCTGCGCCTGGTGGTTGAAGTGATCCGTGCGATTCGCGAGGCCGTTGGCGAGGACTTTACCGTAGGCATCCGCCTGTCTCAGGGCACGGTCACTGATCCAGACTACCAGCTGCCGGAAGGTGAATCCGGATTCCGTCAGATTGTGGAAGCGGTCCGCGATGCAGGTGCCGATTTCGTCCATACAACCGACGGTGACGTTAACCGGAAGCATTTTGTAGAGGGTGATGAGAGCCTGGCTGACGTGGCCGCCAGCGTTGAAGGGATCGGTCTTATCCTCAATGGCAACATTGATGAAACCAACTGCCAGGATGTGGCCAACCAGTTCCCGGACACATTGCTTGCGGTGGGCAAGAAGGCGCTCGCAAACCCGGACTTCGTGCAGCGCCTCAAAGACGGCAAAGAGATTGCAGACATCGATTTCGCGATGCTGCAACCGAAGGCCACCATTTCCAACGAGCTGGCCTGGCGCGAGCAGAACGCCGCCTGATCGCTTTTCTCTCCCGAGAAATGCAGCCGGAGGAACCCACAGCGGGGCCTCCGGCGTAGCTACTTCAAGCTGCTATGCTGACATCACAAGCCAACGGGAGACTGAATGACTTCTGACATCAGTATTGTCTGGCTGGGAACCATTGCCAGCCTGCTGGCGGGCCTTGCCAGTGGCGTGGGCGCCCTGGGTGTGTTTCTTGTCCGTACCCTCACCCATAAACTGCAGGACGGTATGCTGGCTTCAGCCGCGGGCGTGATGTTGGCGGCTTCATTTTTTTCTCTGTTACTACCTGGCCTCGAGTACGGCGAACAGATTACTGGCGAAACCTGGACCGCCGCGCTGATTGTCATTTTCGGCCTGCTCTCCGGTGCCGCTGGCCTCTACTTTGTGCACCAGAAGCTGCCGCATCAGCACTTCGAACTGGGCCGGGAAGGATCGGACGCTTCTTACATCCGCGGCATTTGGCTCTTTATTGTCGCTATAACCCTCCACAACTTCCCCGAAGGCATGGCGGTGGGCGTCGGTTTTGCCGGCGGCGATGTCAATAATGGCTATGTTCTTGCCACCGGTATCGGACTCCAGAACATTCCGGAGGGGCTGGCCGTCGCTTTTTCGCTATTGGCCATCAACTACTCGCGAATCAAGGCCTTCAGCATTGCCCTGATGACTGGATTGGCCGAGCCACTGGGTGGTCTCTTCGGAGCGACGCTTGTCTGGCTTGCCGAGCCAATAATGCCCTGGACCCTTGGCTTCGCAGCAGGCGCCATGCTGTTCATCATCAGCAATGAAATCATCCCCGAAACCCATCACCGGCAATGGAAAATCATGTCCACCTTCTGCCTGATGGGCGGTTTTGCCGTGATGATGTTCCTGGATGCTACGTTGGGCTAACCGCCCAGACACCCGCCAGGGCTTCCAGAGCCTCCGCGATCAGAGGCTCGCCCTGTCGGTCCTGGTGCCATACGAAACTGAGCGCGCAAGGCAACTGCAACCCGTCAACAATTTCCAGGCCGGTTTCCTGGCGCTCAGCCATCGCCAATGCATCCCGCGCGAGACTCAAACCCACACCTGCCCTGACCAGATCCAGCATGCACGCCTCCTGGTCGACCTGGGCTACGCCCCGGGGCATTAACCCCATGGGTTCCAGAGTGCCTTTAAGCAGCCGGTGATGAACGGAGTCTTCTGGAGTCACAATCCAGGGCATAGCTGCCAAGTCCGACCACTGGGCCGACCGAAGCCTCGGCCCCCAACCCGCCGGCGCAACCACATAGTAGTGAAACCGGGTCAGCTCACGGTGAACCACGTCCGGCGCCAGTGCACCTGGCCCGACGCCTGGCGGCGCCAGAAAAAAACCGACATCGAGGCGGCCATCCCTGACCTGTTCCAACACGCTGCCACTCATACCCTGACGCAGCTCGGTTTCCAGTTGTGGCGCCCGTTCCACCAGGCGGTGCAGAAACGCCCCGAGACGGATAAATTCCGGATCCACGATGGTACCAATCCGCAACCGCCCTCGAAGTGTGTTATGCAATGCCCGGGCGCTCTGCTCAAACGCCGCCATGGCAGCGAGTGCTTTTTCAGCCGAAGGCAAGAGAGCCTGACCATCGGGGGTCAACACCAGACCCTGGGGCTTGCGCAGGAACAGTTTGAGTTCCAGTTCGTCCTGCAGTTGCTTGAGCTTGAGGCTGACGGCGGGCTGAGTCAGATGGAGGCGAGTGGCGGCGCGGCTTACACTGCCCTCACGGGCGACAGTAACGAACGCCCGAAGGCTCTGAAGGGGGTACATAAGCGTCTCGTTTCAGGTTCTCGATATAAGCTCACCTTATATCTGGCTTTTGAAAATCTCAATTGCTTTCCCCCTTTGCCACACCTAACCTGCATGGTCAGAAATTACCCAAAGCTCCTTAAGGGCCCTTAGCAGAATGCATTTCTGCCATTTCGAGCGGCCAATCGCGAAAAGACAGAGGCATCCATGACCAACGCAACCATCCAGCATTATATCAATGGCGAAATATCTCTCGGCACATCCAGCCAGTCCCAGGACGTGTTCAATCCGGCCACCGGACAGGTCACAGGCCGCGTAGCTCTGGCCGGCCGTGAGGACGTAGACGCCGCTGTTGCTGCCGCCGATGCTGCATTCCCCGCCTGGGCCGACACACCGCCCATTCGCCGGGCCAGGGTCATGTTCAAGTTTCTGGAACTGTTGAACACCCACAAGGATGACCTGGCCCGCGCCATCACCGCGGAGCATGGCAAGGTATTCACGGACGCCCAGGGCGAAGTAGCCCGGGGCATCGACATCGTCGAGTTCGCCTGCGGCATTCCCCAGCTTCTGAAAGGCGATTACACCGAGCAGGTCAGCACGGGTATCGATAACTGGACCACCCGCCAGCCCCTGGGCGTGGTCGCCGGCGTTACCCCGTTCAACTTCCCGGCGATGGTGCCCATGTGGATGTTTCCGGTAGCCATTGCGGCAGGCAACACCTTTGTCCTGAAGCCCAGCCCGCTCGACCCGAGCGCTTCCCTGATGATTGCCGACCTGCTGAAACAGGCCGGCCTGCCCGATGGCGTGTTTAATGTGGTTCAGGGCGACAAGGATGCGGTGAACGCCCTGATCGAACATCCGGATGTCCAGGCCCTGAGTTTTGTCGGATCCACCCCGATTGCCAATCTGCTTTACGAGAAAGGCGCCAAGCACGGCAAGCGCATTCAGGCCCTCGGCGGGGCCAAGAACCACATGGTGGTGATGCCGGACGCCGATCTCGACAAAGCAGTCGATGCCCTGATCGGCGCCGCCTACGGCAGTGCCGGCGAGCGCTGCATGGCCATCAGTGTGGCGGTGCTTGTCGGGGATGTTGCGGACAAGATCGTGCCAAGACTGGCCGAGCGGGCCCGAAGCCTGAAAGTGAAAAACGGCGAACAGCTGGATGCCGAGATGGGCCCGATTGTTACCGCCGCCGCACACCAGCGCATTACCGGCTACATTGACAAGGGTGTGGCGGAAGGTGCCGAGCTGGTCGTGGATGGCCGGGGGTTCGATGCCTCGAACACCGGCGATGGCTGCGCCGATGGTTTCTGGATGGGCGGTTCACTGTTTGATCACGTCACGCCCGATATGACGATCTATCGTGAAGAAATCTTCGGACCGGTTCTGGCCTGTGTCCGGGTACCCGATATCGCCACGGCGATTCGTCTGATCAACGACCATGAATTCGGCAACGGTGTCAGCTGCTTCACCGAGAGCGGCAGCGTGGCCCGGGAATTTGGCCGCCGAATCCAGGTCGGCATGGTCGGGATTAACGTACCCATTCCCGTACCCATGGCGTGGCACGGCTTTGGCGGCTGGAAGCGCTCGATGTTTGGCGACACCCACGCCTATGGCGAAGAGGGCGTGAAATTCTACACGCGCCAGAAATCCATCATGCAGCGCTGGTCCGATTCCATTGATGCCGGTGCGGAATTTGTGATGCCGACCGCCAAGTAACTAGAGAACCAGCAGCGGAGAAAACGCCATGTCCGACAACAACAATGCGACGGGACATCAGGAGTTCGATTACATCATTATCGGCGCCGGCACTGCCGGCTGCCTGCTGGCCAACCGGCTGAGCGCAAACCCGGAGAATCGGGTGCTACTGATCGAGGCTGGCGGACGGGATAACTACCACTGGATTCATATCCCGGTGGGCTACCTGTACTGCATCGACAATCCGCGAACAGACTGGCGTTTCCGTACCGAGCCCGATCCTGGCCTGAACGGCCGATCTCTCATCTACCCCCGCGGCAAGACTCTGGGAGGCTGCTCCAGCATCAACGGAATGCTCTATATTCGTGGCCAGGCCCGGGATTACCAGCAGTGGGCCGAAATTACAGGCGAGGACGCCTGGAACTGGGACAACTGCCTTCCCGATTTCATGCGCCACGAAGATCACTACCGCCTTGATGAGGGCGGCGATGCCGATCCGGAGCACCGCAAGTACCACGGTCACGGCGGGGAATGGCGTGTGGAGCATCAGCGCCTGAAGTGGAAAGTGCTGGAGGACTTTGCCACTGCCTGCGTCGAGGCGGGCATACCCCGGACCCGGGATTTCAACCGCGGCGACAACGAGGGCGTGGATTACTTTGAGGTGAACCAGCGCTCCGGCTGGCGCTGGAATACGTCCAAAGCGTTCCTGAGGAACGCGGAAAAGCGTTCCAACCTGACCCTGTGGCACTCAACCCATGTATTAGGGCTCGAGACAGAAAACGCCGGCTCCGGACCTCGCTGTGTCGGCGTTCGGGTCGAGCGGTCTGGCGGAGATGACGTTATCGCCCGGGCAAAACGGGAAGTCATCCTGTCCGCTGGCGCCATTGGCTCCCCGCAGCTGCTGCAACTCTCGGGCATTGGTCCCGCCCACCTCCTCAAGGAACACGGAATTGATGTAGTTGCCGACCTGCCCGGCGTTGGCGAGAACCTCCAGGATCACTTGCAGATCCGGTCTGTGTACAAGGTGAAAGGGGTCACAACGCTGAACACCATGGCCAACTCCCTGATCGGCAAGGCCAGGATCGGCCTGGAATACCTGCTTACACGCTCGGGGCCGATGAGTATGGCGCCCTCACAGCTGTGTCTGTTTACCCGCAGTTCCGAGGAATACGATTACGCCAACATCGAATACCATGTGCAGCCCCTTAGCCTGGACGCCTTCGGGCAGCCGCTTCACAATTTCCCGGCCATCACCGCCAGCGTTTGCAATCTGAACCCCACCAGCCGGGGCACGGTGCGCATCCGCAGCAACGATCCAAAACAGGCACCGGCGATATCCCCCAATTACCTGAGCACGCCGGAAGACCGGAAAGTCGCGGCAGACTCTTTGCGGGTGACGCGCCGTATTGCCGAACAGCCTGCCTTCATGCAATACCAGCCGGAGGAATTCAAACCCGGACTTGAGTACCAGACCGACGACGAATTGGCAAAGCTGGCGGGCGACATCGGCACCACAATCTTTCACCCGGTGGGCACTACCCGAATGGGGCGAGCCGATGACGAACAGGCAGTGGTGGACCCGCACCTGAGGGTCCGGGGCGTAGCAGGATTGCGCGTGGTGGATGCCGGAGTAATGCCCACCATCACCAGCGGCAACACCAATTCGCCAACCCTGATGATTGCCGAGAAGGCCGCCAGGTGGATTCTGGCGGGTGATTGAGCATTGAACTGATTGCAGTTTCCAGGTTTTTACCGGCGGACAGGCTGCTAGAATCGGCAGCCTGTTTCAATTGCAAAGGACTGATCCACCATGACGCTTGCCACCTGGCTGACTGTTGTCACCATCTGCGTTCTGGGTGCTATGTCCCCGGGACCCTCGCTGGCACTGGTGCTCAAGCAGACGCTCACCGGTGGTCGGCGCAATGGCATCATCACCGCTCTCAGCCATGGCATCGGTGTCGGCATCTATGCCTTTCTGAGCATCCTCGGGCTCGCCGCCATCATCACGGCCTCGCCAACGGCGTTTTCAATTCTGCAATGGGGCGGCGCCCTGTACCTGGCCTGGCTGGGCGTGAAAGGACTGATGGCAAAGCGGCAGGCGGATGACGAACTGCCCGAGCCGCCCACCACCAAAAGTGCGGCCCGTGACGGTTTTCTGATTGCCTTCTTCAACCCGAAAATCGCGGTATTCTTCCTGGCCCTATTCAGTCAGGTCGTGGGCACCGACACCAGCCTGATGGCCAAGTTCGGCTATGCCGCAACCGCCCTTGTCATTGATACCAGCTGGTACCTGATCGTCGCCTGGCTGTTCTCCAACCCGAAATGGCTGACCCTGCTCAGACAGAAAGCCGTGTGGTTCGAGCGTATCTTCGGGGCCATTCTCATTGGCCTGGCCGGCCGTCTGGTTGTCGGCATTCTGAACGGGAAATAACCGGCTCAGCCCGCCAGCTGGACGATCTCATCATACTCGCGAGTCTGGACCACCTGCTCGGCGGCGGGTTCTGCCGCCAGATGGCAGGCCTCATTGACCATGGCACTGGCCACTGTTTGCGCCTCAATGCCGCGGTACTTATCCAGGGGACCGATCAGCAGACGGTTCACCAGCGGCATCGCTTTTATGCCAAGGGCCTCCGCAGTGCGCTGTTCTTTGCGATCACCCAACAACAGACTCGGGTGATAGATGGACAGGTAGGGATAGTCGAGATCTCTCAGGGCGTCTTCAAGCTCGCCCTTTACCCGATTATAAAAAATAGTCGACGACGACGAGGCTCCAATCGCAGACATCAGGATGAACGCTCGTACTCCACGGGAGCGACCCAGCTCACCGGCTTTCATCGGGTAGCCCAGATCCACCTTCCGGAACTGATCCTGTGAGCCCGCTTTTTTGATGGTGGTGCCCAGGCAGCAGATAATCACATCCACATCGAACAGTTCGGCGTGATCCTCCAAGCGATCGAAATCGACTTCATGCTGTGCCAGTTTGTCATGCAGCGTCGGCAGTTTGTGCCTCACCAGCGCCACCACCTGCGTAACCTCTTCTCTGCCCAGCAAACCCTGTAGCACTTTGCCACCAGTCAGGCCGGTAGCGCCCAGCAACATCACCCTCATAACCGTCTTCCCCAAGATTCATCTGCTCTCATCGTAACAAAGGCAGTCGCAACAAGTCTGTCCGGGCGCAAACCATTATCCCATCCACTTCGTTAGTCGTAAAAAAAGCACCGGGACAGGCCCGGTGCAAAGACTGACTGCAGATCGTCAGGTGGGAGTAATCAATCGCTGACCGGGCTCTCTTTCATCGCGGCGTTCATTCGCCGACGCAAGAGCGGACCTACCAGGTAGGGAAGAATCAGTCCCAGGCCTGCAACGATCCAGAGCCCCATCGCAAGCGGGCTCGCCCAGAGCACGCTCCACTCGCCATCTGAAAGCACAAGTGCATGACCGAGGTTCTTTTCCATCTCGGGCCCCAGCAGCAGGCCAAGGATGATCGGCACCAGCGGTATTTCCAGCTTGCGCAGGAAGTAGCCGGCGACGCCGAAGGCCACCATGAAGTACAGATCAAAGGTGCTGTGGCTGATCGAATAAATGCCAACGAACGCCACCATGGTGACGATTGGCAGCAGATACATCGGTGGCACTGACAGCAGCTTCACGAAAAAGCCGACCAGCGGAATGTTCAACACCAGCAGCAGGACGTTGCCAATCAACAGGGCGGCAATAACACCCCAGACAATGTCCGCGTTCTGGGTGAACATCAGCGGTCCCGGCGTGATATTCAGGGAGATCAGCATCGCGAGCAGAACCGCGGTGGTGCCGCTTCCGGGGACCCCGAGGGTCAGCATCGGTACGAGGGCTCCAGAGGATGCACCGTTGTTACCGGCCTCGGGAGCAACCACGCCCCGGATGTCACCCTCTCCAAACTTGCCTTTCTTGCCAACCACCTGCTTTTCGAGGGTATAGCTGATAAAGCTGCCCAATGAAGCGCCGGCCCCGGGCAAAACGCCGGATATAAAACCAAGTACACCACCACGTAGCTGGGTCGGGATCGTCATCACCAACTCTTTCATTGTCAGTGTCAGTTTGCCCACGTTCATCTTGTCTCGCCCCCGGCCCATGCGGGATTCCACAAAGAACAGCAGCTCGGAGATGGCGAACAGCCCAACAATGGCCAGAATGAAGTCGATACCCTCATACAACTCCAGCACACCAAAGGTATAGCGCTGGGTACCGGTCGAGATATCGATGCCCACCGTGGAGATCATGATCCCGAGGGTAGCGGCTACCACAGTTTTCACAGGGTTCTTGCCAGTAATTCCCCCGAGCGTGGCAAAGGCCAGAAGGAACAAGGCAAAGTACTCGGCCGGCCCAAAGGTCAGGGCAAACTTCGCCAGCACCGGAGCCAGCATGATCAGACCAATGGTGCCAATCAGACCGCCGGCGAAGGATGCGATCGCTGAGACTGCCAGTGCATCCGCTGCCCGCCCCTTCTGGGCCATGGGGTAGCCATCCAGGCAGGTCATCATCGCCGGCTCGTCACCAGGAATGTTCAGCAGAATCGAGGAAATCCGTCCACCGTACATGGCGCCAGCATAGACAGCTGTCAACAGGATCATCGCGGTTTCCGGCGGCAAGCCAAGGGTAAAGGCCAAGGGAATAAGAATGGCGACACCATTGGCAGGCCCCAGACCGGGCAGGCACCCGATCAACGTGCCCACGAAAGCGCCGAACAGAGCAAACATCAGGTTATACGGAGTCAGGGCCACCGCAAAACCGTCCATCAGGAAGCCTAGAGTTTCCATCAGTGCACCTCCAGCAAGCCGGCCGGCAGGCTCAGAGACAAGCCATAGTTAAACAGCACGAAGACCACGACGGCGCTCAACAGACCGGTGAGAAACGCCGGCCTCGGCGCTGCCCCCATGCGCCAACTGAGTGTGCCCACAGCAAGGGTAGTGGCGATGACAAAGCCAAGAGGTTCCAGCAGCAGCGTATAGACCACAAGAACCACCAACGAGATCCCAAGCTCAGCGGCGGACTTGCCAACAGGCCACTGGGCATCTGGATCCGGTTTGATCATCAGGTAGAGACTGCCAGCCACCAGCACAACCGCGAGCATGGTGGGGAAGGTTTCCGGACCCACGGTCTCGGCGCCACCAAACGGCTCGGGCCACTGTTGGGCTGCCCAGCCATAGGCAACGGCGAGGACCAGAAGGCCCAGGCCGAGAATGCGATCACCGAGCCCCGTCATTTCAGCAACCCGATTTCACGCGAAAGGTTCTCGATGTCCTGCACCTGGTTGCGTACGAACTCGTCGAACTGGCTGGCTGGCGGATGAAAGGGGATCAGGCCGTTGCTCTTCATGACCTTTTTCCACTCCTCACTGGCGTACAGCGTATCGACGGCCTCCACCCAGTAGGATTTGGCTTCTTCGCTGGCGCCTTTGGGCATGTAGAAGCCACGCCAGTTCGGGCCAACCGCATCAATACCCTGCTCCTTTGCGGTTGGGAGATCGCTGAACTTGCCCGGCAAACGCTCCTCGGCCAGTACCGCGACGACTCTCAGGTCACCAGATTCAAGAAAGCCGGTGGCTTCCGAAATATCTCCGGTGAACGCATCCACCTGTCCACCGACAACCTGGCTCATGGCTTCACCGCCGTTGTTGTAGGAAAGGTAGGGTATCGAGGGGAGTTTGTCGGCACCCGCTGCCTTGGCCGCAATCAGCACCTTGAGGTGGTCCCAGCCGCCACGCGCGCTACCACCGGCGAACTTTACAGACTTCGGGTTGGCTTTCACTGCGGCCATCAACTCGCTGAGGTTCTGGTACTCGGAATTCTTGCCAACGGCGATGATGCCGTAATCGGCACCCAGGGCCCCGACCCAGGTAACCATATCCGCGTTCATGCCCGGGAACTGTTTCTGGGCCAAACGGGTGGTGGTCGCCGTCGAAGCGGCCACCAGCAGCTTGTTATCCTCCGCCCGCTTGCTCACGGTGTGGGCATAGGCCACGCCACCGCCGGCGCCCGCCATGTTGACAGTCTGCACGCTACCATCAACCAGGCCGAGGTCCTGCAGAACATTGCCGACGCTGCGACAGGTAAAGTCCCATCCGCCGCCGGGGTCAGCCGGGGCAAGACATTCTACTTTTCCGGAGGGCTGCCAGGCCATGGCCGACATGGAGACGGCCGCAGCCGCCACGAATGACAGGGTTCGTTTGATAATCATGGTTGTCACCTCATCAACTTGTTTTTGTGATCACTCCTGAGGCAGGACCGTGTTGGCCGGGTCCCTGGCTATGGCAAGCCAGAGGAGCGATTGCAGGCAGGTTAATAGGTGAAACCCGAGACCCGGAAGCTTGTGCACGTAACGCCTTTAAAGGGCTTAACGGGCATTTTGTTCATATTGATTACGGGCAACCCGGGCGATCATGCAGTACCCTGAAAACCAAACGACAACAAGCCATGACCGCTCCGTGTTGCGAAAAACCAAACTCAAAACCCGAATGATCCTGACGCTGGGCCTGCTCGGTGCGCTGCAGACCATGCTCATTGGTGGCTTTGCCGGCTATTACCTCAGCGATTCCCTGTACGATGAGATCGGCCAGCGGGCACTTATGGTCGCAAAGACCGTGGCCGCCACCCCCGCCGTCATTGATGGCGTGCGCTCCCAAGATGTGGATGGTCTGAACCGCCTCGCCACGCGACTGACGAAGACCAATGAGGCTTTGTTCATTGTGATTGGCGATCACGAAGCCGTACGCCTGGCTCATCCGGACCCGACCCGTATTGGCCACTCAATGGGTGATGATGATGGCGACTTTGGCCGCAAGGCCCTAGTGGAAGGCAACGCCTATGTGGCCCTTGCCAGAGGCAGTCTTGGCGAATCCATGCGCGGCAAGGCGCCGATAACCGACCCGGGGAACGGGGAGATCGTCGGCATCGTCTCGGTCGGCTACAGCCTTGGCCAGGTAGAGGCTACGATTCAGCGCTATAACTTTGTGCTCTATGGCGCAGTTGGGCTGATGCTGTTGGTCACCATCCTGTCCGCCATTGTCATCGCCGGTCGATTCAAACAGGCAATTTTCGGGCTGGAACCGGAGGAAATTGCCCGGCTATTCCGGGAACGGGAGGCAACACTCCAATCGGTGCGGGAAGGAATCATTGCCGTCAATCGGGAGGGCACTATCACCACAGCGAACCGGGCGGCCTATGAAACACTGGATTTGCCACCCGACAGCCCGCTTGCCGGCAGACCCATTCTGGAGGTTCTACCTGAAAGCAGCCTGATGTCGGTACTGGAATCCGGTCACCCGGATTTTGACCGGGAGATCTGGCTGCGTGGCCGCCAGATGGTTGTTAACCGATTGCCCGTTCGACAGGGAGACGAGATCATTGGCGTGGTTGCCAGCTTCCGATTGCGCAATGAACTGGATCAGGTTAGCCGCCAACTCACGCGGATTCAGCAATATGCGGACACCCTGCGCAGCCAGACCCATGAATATTCCAACAAACTCCACACCATTGCCGGGCTCATCCAGATTGGGGCTACTGAAGAGGCATTGAGCCTCATCGGCAGTGAGGTAAGTGATCACCAGGCGCTGATTCACCTGCTATTGGAAGCTGTGCCTGATCCCATTATCGCCGGCTGCCTGCTCGGCAAATACAATCGCGCCAGGGAAATGGGATTGCGACTGGACATTGATCCTGACAGTCAGATGGCAGACCTGCCGGCCTCCCTCCCCCGGGACCAACTTGTCAGTGTGCTTGGAAATCTGATCGACAATGCCCTGGATGCCACACGCCTCAAAACAGGTGCCGGTGGGAGGGTGCAGCTCTCCATGACCGATCTCGGCCAGGAGCTGATTTTCGAAGTACAGGACCAGGGGCCCGGTATCCCGGAGTCTGAACGGCAGCGGATTTTCGAAAAAGGGGTAAGCAGTAAGGAGGGAGAGGCCCGTGGCTATGGCCTGCATCTGGTCCAGCAGTTTCTGGGGTACTGGGGTGGCTCGGTAACCGTCGATAACATCCCGGAAGGCGGCAGTCGCTTTACCCTATACTTACCGAAAAAGCCCGAACGGAGGTTCGAATCTTGACCACCATTCGCTTGCTGATCGTCGAGGATGACCGGAAAATCGCCGAAATACAGCGTCGTTTCGTTGAACGGCTGGAAAACGTTGATCTTTGCGGCATCGCCCACACACTTGCCGATGCCCGAGATCAAATCGAGATACTGGCTCCCGACCTGATTCTGCTGGACGTTTACTTTCCCGATGGCAGTGGCCTCGAACTGCTTCGCGAACTACGGGCCGAAGACAGCGGCAGCGATATCATTCTCATAACCGCCGCCAAAGAGGTCGAAACCCTGCGCAGCGCTCTGAGAGGTGGTGTTTTCGACTATATACTGAAACCCCTGGTTTTCGAGCGCTTGCAGGAGGCCGTTAACCGCTACCGTGAACACATGGCGCGCTTGTCTTCATTGCATCATGTCGCGCAGAAGGAGGTGGACGCCCTGCTGCCAAGAACATCCAGCGAAGGTGTCCAGAGTACGGATCAGCGATTGCCCAAGGGTATTGATGCCCTGACCCTGGATAAAATCCGGGCAGTCATGGCGAGCGGTCGCCATCTGAGTGCCGAGGAAGTCGGAGCAGCCATCGGCGCATCCCGAACAACTGCCCGTCGTTACCTTGAATATCTGGTGGGTACCGAAGAGCTGTCCGCCGAAGTGACCTATGGTACTGTCGGACGCCCGGAGCGACGATACTGTGCCGCAACCCCTTCCTCCTGAAAGACACCGGAGTTCTGCGTGAAGCCGTTAATTCTTGGTCTTGCAGCCCTTGTTTTCCTTACCGGCTGCCAGGAATCCCCTACCGGCCGGAACCGCCTGGCTCTGGTTCCCGACGCTGTTCTGGCGGACATGGGCCAGGACAGTTTTGAGCAGATGAAACAGCAGAACACCGTGATCACAAGGCCGGACATCAACCGCCTTGTACAGTGCATCACGGAGGCCCTGGTCAGCGCGGCACAGGCCCGGTACCCGAGAGCGCCAATGCCCGATTCCTGGGAAATTGCGGTCTTTGAAAACGCCACGCCCAATGCCTTTGCCCTCCCCGGAGGCAAGATCGGCGTGCATTCAGGGCTACTTGAACTGGCCGAAAACCAGGCCCAACTGGCCACGGTCATTGGTCACGAAATAGCCCATGTTCTTGCCGACCACGGCAATGAACGCCTGACCCAGGAACTGGGCCTGCAAGCAGGAATGCTGCTGGTGGGCCTGTTCACCGAAAGTGAAATTGCGGAGAACCAGATACAGCAGGCTTTGGGCATTGGCGCCCAACTGGGTATTACTCTGCCGTTCAGTCGTGCCCATGAGGAGGAGGCCGATTTGATGGGCCTGGAAATCATGGCCCGGGCCGGTTTTGAACCGGGCCAGAGTGTCAGGCTCTGGCAGAACATGGCGCAGGCTTCGGGCGCACAACCGCTGGAATTTCTCTCCACACATCCGAATCACGACACCCGCATTGCCTCCCTGCAAAATCAGCTGGAGACTGCCCGCTCGGTTTTCGAAACGGTTCCTCCAGCCGACTGTCAGATCTGATCAAGTCGCACTCACCGTATAATTGACTATCATCAAGTCTAGCGGCGCGTTAAAACTGAGGCAGATTCCATGGTGGAACGCTTGCCACATCCGGATGGTTTCCGGCTGGTCCTGACACCCAATCGTTCCCTCAGCTGGCATGGCAATGTCCGGATCTGGGCCGCCCTGTTCGTGCTTTCAGCCCTTATCGCAACGGGCTTTACGCTGATGGGCGCCTGGGTGATTATTCCGTTTGCCGGGCTGGAGCTGATTGCGCTCGCTTGCGGCATCTACCTGACCTCGCGGGAGTGCCAGCGGCAGGAGGTGCTGTCCATCGACGACGAGGATATTCATCTGGAAAAAGGCAGAAAGCGCAAGCAGGCAGAGTGGACCCTTCCCACCCGTTATGCGCGGCTCAGGGTTGCCTCACCGCCGCACCCGTTCACACCGGCGAAGCTCTCTCTGACCCATCGGGATACCGAAGTATCAATTGGCGGCTTCCTGAACATCGAGGATACCGAAAAGCTGATTGGCATGCTTGAGAAGAACGGGTTGCTGATCGAACGCAAAGAGCCCGATCCGCAGATCGGGCTCTGGTTCTGAGACATGCTGGCTACTTGAGCGGGGGAGTCTGTTTTCGGGCCAGAACGTAGTAGACGAGAAGCGCAACGCCGCACACGATCATCACCCATCCCGCCCCTTCAGCCATCTGAGTATCGCCACTACCAAGGCCGATCACCACCACAATACCGATGATGATGCTGTACATCGCGGACAGAAAGAGAATGATCAGACTCTTGCGTGGCTCGCGCTTAACAACCGTTTTCGGATCTTCCATAGTCCATCCTCCCATTCGGTCGATGAGCAGGCAGACCATAATCAGGCCCGCCATTTGCAACGCTCTAGTCGGGAGTGTAGATCATTTTTTGCTCACACACGGCTTTCAAGCATAGCGAATACCACTTATCCGCTTTTCGGAATCGGTGCGTTTACTCGTAGCTGGCAGCGATTCTTTCGATCTCTCCAGCCTCACGAGCCTCGTCCAGAGCCTGCTGGAGATCCTCGATCACAGCCGGATCGGTATTGTTGCTGAATGCCAGATACATGGGCGTCTCCCGGAATACCAGCACCGGCTGCAGCCCGGTGATACCGTGCTCTTCCTCTGCCATCAGGGGGCCCACCAGGCCGTCGGTAACCCACAGGTCGGCCTGGCCGAGGGTGAGGCGACGAGTGTTCACATCACCTGAAACCCCCATCACCACGTTGAATCCCTGATCAACCAGGTACTCGGACATCACATCGCCCTTGTACCCGGCGATTCTCAGGTCTTTGGCTTCTTCCAGGGAGTCCAGAGAGATATCGGAGTCTGGCGCGGCAAACAACGTCCACTTGATTGATGCCAGGGGACCTACCCATTGAAACTGATCTTCCCGCTCGTCGGTGCGCGCGGTACAGAACAGACCATGATTTTCGCGATCCTGTACCCAGTTGTAGGCGTAACTCCAGTCCCGCATTTTCATCACGTAGTCATAGTCGACCCGGGACAGCATCGCCTTGACCATATCCGCACAGATGCCGGTTATGTCGTCTTCATTGTGGGCGAACCCTTTCCCGGTTTCAGAGGCATTATAGGGAGGGTAGTTTTCCGTAAAGATATACAGGCGCTCGGCCGCAAGGGCCGGGAGGCCAATGGCCGAAAGGGTCAACGCGATGAGGCCGGTTTTAATGCCTGTGATTAACTTCGAGGAGACCGGTGCAGTTTCTGTGGGCATTCTCTAGTCCTTTTCGACGATTCAGCTGGAACGGAAGTCAGGCGGCCGCATTGAGTGGCCATAAACCAGGGATATGATTGCAAAAGCGACACACTGGCATTTAATGTCAGCCTGCTTGGTTGATTATGCCAGCAAAACCCATGATTGCGCTTCCTGCAGAAAAAGTCAGTGACAAAACGTATCTGGAAAACCTGCCATCTTTCTGTGGAGCTCAGGTGCCACCAGAGATAACGTCTCCGGCGTCACCGTCGGCAGTACTGACAATCCTGTCACCAATCACACGCAGGCAGCCGCTCTTGCAGACTACGTTGAGAGGCGTTCTGGAGACCACATCCCCGTCGGCCGTAACGGTCTTAGGTTTGCCGGTGTGTACCAGGAAGCGTTGGCTCCTGATATGAACCAGCGTACTGGTGCGCCGAGGAGTCTGCCGGTTCAGGCGAACCATCAGAAACGTGAACAAAAGCTGAAGAATGGGGCGTGGCCGGACCGCGACAATAGCCAGCTGGCCATCGCTGACGGATGCCTTGGGAATCTCATTGCCACCGCCAAAAAAAGCGCCATTGGCCACCGCGATGGAAAGCCACCGGCCCTTCACGACGCCCCGATCGCAACGGATGGTTGCCCTGAAGCCTCGCTTCGCATTCAGCCGGCGTAATAATTCGACCACATAGCTGAAACGCCCGAAGAGCTTTTTTTCGGTACTGCGGGATTCTCGTGCAGGGAGGGTTCCCATGCCGACATGGGCAACGTTCAAAAACATACCGTCACCATAATCCGCGACATCCACCATTTGCGTTCGGCCGCTGGCAATCAACTTACACAGCGCTCCCGGCTGGTGGGGAAGCCCCAGATTCCGGGCAAAGTCGTTGGCTGTACCAGACGGCAGGACAGCAAGGGTGGCCCCCTTCTCCCGGCAAACGGCGGCGGCCCGGCTTACCGAACCGTCTCCGCCCGCGACTATAAGCGTGTCCCGGTCGTCGAGCCTGGTGCTCCAGTCGGATTCCTCAAAGTCACGGCATAGAGGATCGTGGATACCGGCAGTTGCCAGGTGCTCCAGCCAGAAGTCCCGGCCTCGCTCACCATCGCCAGCACCGGAATTGCATATCAGCCAATAAGCCATGGCGCTTGTCTCTGCTCCCCTGCTCCATCACAATCCTTTAGACCATTTCCTCACAATAATGAACAACAAGGCAAGCTCGATGGATTTTGTCAGAACCCCGGAAAAACGCTTTGAACGACTCCTGGATTACCCGTTTGAGCCCCACTACGTGGAGGTGGACGGGCTGCGTATGCACTACGTGGATGAAGGGCCGGCCGACGCAAGTCCCGTTCTGATGATGCATGGCGAACCTTCCTGGTCCTACCTCTACCGGCATATGATTCCGATCTGCGCGGCGGCCGGCCACCGGGTTATCGCCCCGGACCTGATCGGTTTCGGCAAGTCCGACAAACCCACGTCCCTTGACGACTATTCCTACCAGCAGCACATGGACTGGATGCAGTCGTTCCTCGATCAGCTCGGACTCACCAACATCACTCTGGTATGCCAGGATTGGGGCTCATTGCTGGGGCTGCGGCTGGCGGCGGAGAATCCTGAACGGTTCCTGGCCATTGTGGTGGGCAACGGCATGTTACCTACCGGCGATCAGAAAGCCCCGCCGGCGTTCAAGATCTGGAAGAATTTTGCCCTGCACAGTCCCTGGTTTCCCATTGCACGGATCATCAACACCGGCTCTTTCCGCAAGCTGGGGCCCGATGAAATGAGGGCCTACGACGCACCCTTCCCTGGCAAAAAGTACAAAGCCGGCGCCCGGGCCTTCCCCAGACTGGTGCCGATGCACCCGGACGATCCCGCCAGTGAGGCTAACCGGAACGCCTGGAAAGTGCTCGAACGTTGGGAAAAGCCGTTTCTGACCACCTTCAGCAATGGCGATCCGATCACCCGGGGCGGAGACGCCTATATGCAGAAGCGGATTCCAGGCGCAAAAGACCAGCCCCACGTAACCCTCAAGGGCGGTCATTTTCTTCAGGAAGATTCCCCCGTGCCCTTTGCCCGGGCCATCAATGATCTGCTCGCGACACTCTCCTGAGTGGTCTAGTCCCGAGCGTGGCAAATTCAATCCTGGCCTACCGGCACCCGCGGCCGGTAGTGCCAGGAAGACCAGCTGTACAGGCCCAGTGCAATCCAGATCACCACAAAGCTCGTCAGTTGGGCGTCACTCAAAGGCTCGCCGAACACGAGCAGGGCAATAAAGAACTGCAGGGTGGGATTGATGTACATCAGGAAGCCGACGGTCGCCAACCGCAGGCGCCGGGCGGCACCGGCAAAAAGTAGCAGCGGAATGGCTGTCACAATGCCGCTGGCCATCAGCAGGCTGCCAATGTAGGCACTGTCGCTGAAGTGCGACATACCCTCGCTCGCCAGCCATCCAAAGGTCAGCAGGCCAACCGGCAATAGCAACATGGTTTCAACGAACAGGCCGGAAAGCCCATCGAGCAACACCTGTTTTCGAACGAGGCCATAAGTACCGAAACTCATGGCAAGGGCGAGTGAAATCCACGGCAGTTCACCAAGCATCGCAAGCTGGATCAGAATACCAACGCCTGCGAGCACCACCGCAGCCATCTGCCACGGCCCCATGCGTTCGCGAAGCACGAGCATGCCCAGGGCGACATTCACCAGTGGCGTCAGGAAATAGCCCAGGCTGGCCTGGAGAACATGGCGGGTTTCCACGGAATAAATGTAGATGCCCCAGTTGGCGGCAATGAGCAGCGCACAGGCAAGAACGCGCCAGAGCTGCTTCGGATTCGCCAATGCCGCTCTCACAGCAGGCCAGCGACGGAGGCCACTTATGACCACAGCGAGAAAAACACAGGACCAGATGATCCGGTGAATCAAGATTTCAAAGGCCGGCACACCCTCAAACAGGGCAAAGAACAGAGGAAAACAGCCCCAGATCGTGTAGGCACTCAGGCCATACCAGACCCCTTTGGTCGCATCCGTCATGTATTAGCCACTCCCGGACACCCTTCCTAGGCTGGTTTTTTCTGGGTGGCAACCAGAGCCACACCAACGATAGCGATGAGCCCGCCTGTCATTGCCAGTCCTCCAAGGCGCTCATCGAACAGCAGATACGCTTCCAGCGCGGTAACCGGAGGCACCAGGTAGAACAGGCTGGCCACCTGGGAAGCAGCACCCTGGCGTATCAGCCACATCAGAAGAAGGACGGCGCCGGTGGATAACCCAATCACAAGCCAGGCCATGGACAACTGCAACTGCAGGCTCCACTCAACCTCGCGGGTTTCGAGGGCGAAGGCTCCAATGGCAAACAGGGCGGCCGCTGCCGCAAATTGGATCAGCGTGCCGGCCACCAGATCCGCGCTGGCGCCGAAGCGCTTCTGGTAGACCGTGCCCATGGAAATTCCAGCGAGGGCAAAACCCGCCCAAAGCAGGCTCCAGGGAGAAAAGCCGGAGGCCTGACCACTCATACCGAACTTCTCGAGGAGGACAAGCGCGACACCGACCAGCCCCAGTATAAGTCCAATCCACTGACGTCCGCTGACTGTTTCCTTGAGGATTGCCACCGCCGCCGCAGCCGTCACCAGGGGTTGCAGCCCCACAATCAGGGAAACAATTCCGGACGCCATGCCATCCTGAATCGCGTAGTAGACACCGCCCAGATAGCAGCCATGCACCAACATCCCGGTAACCGCAAGGTGTCCGGCACCTCGCCAGCCCGGCCAGCGGGTTTTCATGACCCAGGCCAGGGCTCCAAGCACCACCAGTGTCAGCAGCATGCGGATCAGCAGCAGCGTAAACGGCTCCGCAAAGGGCAGACCGTACTTGGCGCCGATAAAACCAGTACTCCACAGCCAGACGAACAGCGCGGGCACGAAAAACGAGTAAAACAGTGAGCGCATGAAACTCAACCGGATTCGATGTATTTGTCAGTCAGCTTACTTTATAAGTTAGCAGGCAAACAAAACAGATACAGAAATCCGGTTTCGTGACCAGTACAGTTTGTCAGGCACGGGTCTCCGGCAGCCTTACTTCGATAGCCGGCTCGGAATCGTGCCAGTTACCCTCCCAGGTGACTTCGGGTGCTGCGCCCGGCCGGGGCGTAATGGTGACGGACACGGATCCGAAACTGGTCGGTGCCGGCCCGAAGCGGATTGGTTTGTCCTGCTCCAGCCACCGTGGAGGGATACCAGCTCCGAGAATGAGACGATCTCCCTCCTCCCGGACAAAGCAGTTGCGGACCATCAACACCCACTCGGCCGACGCCCAGACATGGTGACCATCGCCCATACAGCCGCCCTCGGTCGCCGGATGAATGGCTTCCGGCCATTGCCCGGTGGGCGATGCCAGGCCAGCCACCGCATCCACCAGATCCAGGAATCGAGCATCGCCCGCACGCAGGAGGACCTGAGCCACGTGCAGGGTGAGGTAGGCGTTAAGACCCGAGTGAATCATGTCCTGATAGAACGCCCCTTTCACAAAGCATTTTTCGAGGAGGAATTCGGCACAGTCCAGCAACCTGGGATCATCCGGCTCACACAGCTGGGTCGGATAACCCATCGCCAGTGAGCCAATGGCGCCCGCATCCAGACGGCGATAGGGCGAGGCCGGCATTCCCGGTCGCTTGAGTCGCTGCTCGCAGGTTGCCAGACTGCGATCCACCGTCTGGCTGAACTCTTGGGCACCGGCGCCAAAATGCTCGCTGGTTTCCCGGTCAATCGGGGCAAACAGTGATTCGGCGGCCTTCAGGCCGGCGATGCCCCAGAAGTCGTCCCAGTAGTAATAATCATTGGGCCCCAGGTGTTCGGCGCTGAATCCGGCGGGCAAAAGGCCAGCGTGAGGCCCTTCGATATTTTCACTCAGGCGTTTATTCTCGATCCAGCGAGCGCCCTTGCGCACCGGCTCTTGCCACTCCCGGTGCAGAGGTCGACCAGTAAGCTCATGGAACCGCCTCAGAATCCAGAGCACTTCTCCATTGGCATCCCATTCCCCTTCCTGCGAGCGGAAATAGCCGTTTTTCAGTTGCCGCGCCGGGAACTGGTAGAGCGCCCGCTCAGCGCGATCTGTCAGACCTGCACAGAGCAAGGCATGGATAATGAACGCGGCATCGCGAAACCAGAAACGCTTGTAGGTATAGGGCCCGGGGTACACATCTTCCGGAGAGTGCAGCACCAGGGAATTCAGGGCGGCGTCATAGAGGAACTGCCAGTTTTCGTCGGGGCACTCCAGGCGGGCATGGCCATGAAGGGCGGCCGCCCAGCCGTCAGAGCGAATGACTGGCGCCGACTCATCCTGCAGCGGCACTCTGAGCCTGAGCTCCGACTCCTCACCTGCTTCGACCCGGAACAGGGCCGCTGCGGTGACCATGCCGACGTCGCACTGCCCTTCGCTCTGGTCTTCCTTGTCCTGCAAGTGAATCCGAACATCACCCTCGCGATAGTTCGACACATGATGACGCTCTGCCGGGCGACTGAAAAACACCGCCTGCTTGCCATCTACGGTCCAGGCGTCTCTCTGCTCGGACAGCCGGACCTTGTTGATAAAGCTGATTCCTTCAGGATTGGCGGGGCGCAAGGATATGACCAGAGAGCCGGAAGTCTCGGCCCGGGCCTTCACGACCATTTCGCAAACCGCCCGGCCGTTTTCGACTACCACCCGGGAACGACTGGTCAGGGCCAGCCCGTCCAGTTCGGACTCTGTGACCACGCAGGGACCACCCTCAAGTTCCTGGCGTTGCCGGGCCGTCTTGCAACGTGAAAGCAGAAGGCATCGGCCATCGTCCGCCAGCAGCCACGCATCCAGTGACCAGCCGTCATGGAACGGTGTCAGCAACCCCCGGGGATCCACCACGGGCAATTCATCCACATCCGGCTGTCCGATGGCCGTCCAGTTACGGTTACTGAGATTGATGTGGGTAATCGAAAATGCCCGGGGAATGAAGGCAATGTCTTCGGGGTCGAACTGGCGCTCCACCCAGTATGGCCAGACCCAATCAAGGTTGTGCTGGATGACCCGACTGTTGATCAGCCCCCGCGCATGGAAAACCACGCCGGCCCTGAGCAGTTCGATGGGCTCGCCGACTTCCGAAGGCTGGGCAAAACTGTGAAGTTTCCCGAGCAGCGCGATCGGATCCAGGAAACCATGGCGGTGGGCCACGCGTTTTACCAGGTAACGCCAGGGCAGCCACTTCATCCAGCTCATTCGTTTGCCTCCTGTTCTGTTGGCTCAGTCTCGACCTTGTAACGGGCGAGTGCCCGCCGGGCGAGACGATTGAGAAACACCACGGCCAGTACCGTGCCTACGAAACCGGCACCGTAAATGGCCCACTCCAGGGGTGAACGGCCGGTTTCCCGCACACCCAGAGTTGACAGGTCGGCGGCAAGTGAGCCGAGATACACGTTGTGCAGGGAAAAGGGAATCACGCCGAAAAAGGTGCCGACAACGAAACCGCCAAACGAGAAATTGGTGAGACCGAACAGATAATTGGACAGCTTGCCGGGGAAGAAAGGGATCAGGCGGGTCAGCAGTACAATTTTCCAGCCGTGAGGCGCCATTTCGTTGCTGACGACAGACAATCGCGCGCGGCTGCGAATGTACACTCGGGCGTGCTCACCCAGAAAATGCCTGGCAACCAGAAAGGCAATGGCCGAACCCACAGTAGTGCCCACAACCACGTAGGCTGTGCCTTCCAGCACGCCGAACACGAAACCCGCTCCGGTGGTCAACAACACCCCTGGCAGAAGCAGCACCATGGCCAGCACCATGATGCCGACAAACAGGAGAGCCGCCCAGGCCCCCTGGGTATCAAACCAGCGCAGAAGCTCGACGACCTGCTGATGCACACCGAAGGCGTAAAGCAGACCGACTATCAGCCCAACGGCGGCAATGCTCCCGCCCATCCAGAGGACGGGCGACTTCTTCCAGTTGCTCATGGCCTCACCCTAACGCGGGAGGGCACCGGGTCTCAAAGGCCGGACAGGTCATCCGCGCTTTATGAGCTACTGAGAATCGACTGGAGTTTCTGGGTCAGATCGACTGCCTCTGCCCCCAACGGCGTGAGATAGCCGCCATCTTTCTGGCTGATCAGCCCCTTGGCATGAAGGTTTTCGGCGGCCTTCACCGTTTCCGGAGCCGCCGAATGGGCATGAACCTTGAGCCCTTCCTGAGTCGAGGTGGACGGAAATTGGCCCAGCAAATTGAGTTCGGCAAGGTGATCAACAGAGAATGGCATGGCATTTCCTCGTATTATTATCGGGGGTTTACATTCAGCATAGCCGATTCACACCATGAAGCTTTCACGAATTCTCAGCAACCGGAATGACATCAGTCGCCGTCAGGCCAATTTTCTGATTGCTTCCGGTCGGGTGGCCGTAAATGACGTCACCTGCCGCGATGCTGCTGCCGAGGTGGATCGGTTTTCATGCGTACGGATGGACGGCGATATCATTCAAGAGGCTGAAGCCTGCCATCACCTCATGCTCCACAAACCTGCAGGTTTTCTGAGTGCAACGCTCGACGACACCCATCGGACCGTGATGGAGCTGATCTCGCCAGAACTGCGCGAGGATCTGCACATTGCCGGACGACTCGACCGCGCCAGCACGGGCCTGCTGATTCTCACCAATGATGGCCGCTGGTCACGCCAGCTCACCGAGCCCCGAATCAAGATCCCGAAAGTCTACCGGGTCAGCACAGCCTATCCGATTTCTCCAGAGACCCCTCATCGATTCGCGGAGGGCATCTGGTTTGAGTTCGAGCAACTCACCACCTCACCTGCTGACCTGGATCTTCTGAGCCCCTGTGAAGCCAGAGTGACCATTTACGAGGGCCGCTACCATCAGGTAAAGCGCATGTTCCATGCCGTCGGTAATCGCGTAACAGCCCTGCACCGGGAACAAATGGGGAATATCCGGTTGGACGACGACTTGGCGGCCGGCGAATACCGCTCCCTGACTGCCGAAGAAATCAACCTGATGCCGGATTGATCTGCCTCACAAACGCAGAGCCAGCATGGGCTATGCTTGCAGGATAGCTCCAACAGAAACAGGGAAGATTCAAGGCAATGCCAAACCAGACGAGCGATTTTTACCCACGGCCACTGCGTCATCTCAGCAGCTACCTCTCGGGGCTGGTGCAGGGAAAGCTCTGGCTGAAGGTGCTCATTGGCATGTTCCTCGGGTTGATTACAGGCACGCTCCTGGGACCGTCGGTGGGACTCGTGGAACCGGAAACCGGGACGTTGATCGGTAACTGGCTGGCTTTCCCGGGGCAACTCTTCCTCGCCACCATCCAGATGATCGTAATCCCCCTGGTAATTGCCTCGGTGGTTCGCGGGCTCGCCGCCGGTGAAGACCTTGAACAGTTGCGAAAGCTCGGCCTGAGGGTAACCGGCTTTTTCGTAATCACGACGGCCATGGCAGCATCGATAGGTCTCTGGATCGGCGACCTGATCAACCCCGGCAGAATGATGGCAGGGCTCGGCACTCCCGTTGCAGCCGGGGAAAACAGTGTGCCTGTTGCCTCCATGCCGGGTGTGGATGAACTGCCCAAGACCCTGATCGGGCTGCTACCGGGCAACCCGCTCGATGCCATGGTTGAAGGCCAGATGCTCCAGGTGGTGATCTTCTCCATCATTGTCGGCATTGCCCTGGTGAGCATGGCCCCGGAAAAATCCAGGCCCATGCTGGACCTGCTCGATTCCCTCCAGCAAATCTGCATGACGGTCGTACGCTGGGCAATGCGCCTTGCCCCCATTGCCGTGTTCGGCCTGATGGCCCAACTCACAACCACCCTGGGATTCCGGGCAATGCTGGGCATGGCATCCTACGTTGCAACCGTCATTGCGGGCTTGCTGGTACTTCTGGGCGTTTACATGCTGATCCTGAAGCTGCTCGCCGGCCAATCCCCCGTCCGGTTCCTGAAAGACACCCGGGATGTGCTGTTGCTGGCCTTTTCCACATCCAGCTCGGCGGCCGTCATGCCGCTTTCCATAAGAACCGCCGAAGACAAGCTCGGTGTCCGGCCGTCGGTTTCCCAGTTCGTGATTCCCCTGGGCGCCACCATCAACATGAACGGCACGGCTCTCTACCAGGCCGTTGCTACCATCTTTCTGGCACAGGTCTACGGCATTGATCTCAGCATGGGCAGTATGGCGCTCGTGGTCGCCATGGCTGTGGGCGCGTCCATCGGCTCTCCCGCCACGCCCGGGGTAGGCATCGTGATCCTTGCCATGGTGCTGCAAACCGTGGGCATTCCTCCCAGCGGCATCGCACTGATCATGGGTGTGGATCGAATCCTGGATATGTGCCGGACGGCCATCAACGTGACGGGCGATCTGGTGACCTGCAGACTGATGGAGAATCTGGCGGGAAAGAGACTGCCGCCCGAACCAGTACCGGAAGAAACGTCTTGATCGGGCGGAGGTGACTTGGCCAGCGCTGGGCCAGGTCAGATGCTGTCGGAGCGCTTTTCCGAGTCCTGCAACTCCTCCTCGGTGCTGTTCCATTGCTCTGAAAGCGCTTCATAGGCATCGGAGAATCCCTTTCGAGCCTTCTCCCAGGCAGATGCCGAGCTGTCTTTCAGTTCCTGATACCAGTTTTGAACACGCGCCCTCTGTTCCCGCAACGACTCGAGGCTCTTCTGGGACCGCTCTCGGGCGGTATCGCTCATATCGTCCCAGTTTTTCGAAAGTTGTTGCTCAAGCTCCTGGATGCGTTTATCCAGGGCCGACAATGTTTTGTTGATCGAATCCTCGGCCTGCTCTTTCTGATCAGAACCATACTCCTGAAGCGCCTCACCCAACTCACGGGTTTCCTGCTTAAGCGACTCCACGGAAGAATCCTCGGGTGATGTTTCAGCCAGAGCCGTTCCTGAAAACAGTCCGGCAAAAACGATCGCAAGTGCGTAAGTCCAGTTCTTCATCATTAAGTCCTCCCAACACATCATGGGACTGTAGCAGCGAGGTCTGTCTGGATGCACCTTAACTTGAGCTAATACTGGAGTTCAGTGTTGCGGAGAAATAAGGCTCTCTACCACCGCCTCACAGACCTGATCCTGATTGAGACCCTCCCCTTTCACCGTCACGTCCGCATACCGGGAATACAGTTCAAAACGCTCTTCGAACAGGGCGTCCAAAGATTGATCCGGCCTCCGGGAAATGCCCCGCATGCAGTGATCGCCGATTCGCTCGATAACCAGTTCAAGCGGGATGTCGAGAAACACCACGGTGCCGTTGCTCTTGAGGTGCTCCATAGCCCGGGCGCTGTAGACCGCGCTGCCTCCCGTGCTGATCACCTTGTGCCGGACATCCAGCTTGAGAAGCACCTGTTCTTCTATTCGACGCAGGGCTTCGTAGCCATCCTGGTCTACAATTGCCTGGAGAGTACGATCGGCTTCTTCCTGAATGAGCAAATCGGTATCGACAAACCCGAGGCCCAGGTGCTTGGCCAGCAGCACACCCACCGTGCTCTTGCCACTGCCGGGCATGCCGATGAGAACGAGGTTGCGTGTGTCGGTCGGGTTAACCATGATGCTTTAGAGGGACCTCTCCATAGAATGAGAACTGGCCGGCATTAAACGCAGAACGTAACATTTTTACGACACAGCGCGCGCTTTATTCCGACCCGCAAGCCCGTATAATTCAGCCAACGGCGGTTTTCAGAGAATACCTGAAGCCGGCCACAGACGGCATCTTTCGCGAGTGAGTAATGAACATCGGCAGATCTCTTCTGATCCCATCCATCGCAGCTCTTGTGCTTGCCCTGTCCGCATCCGCCCTGGCGGACGGCATCAAGCGTATCGTGCACCCGGATGGCACCGTCGAATTCACCAACGTGAAAAGTGCCAGCCAGCCCAGAGCCTCCAGCGGTAACGACACCGTCTACCGCTATACGGATGACAACGGCGTGGTTGCCTACAGCAGTATTCAGCCGGCTGCTGCCGAGTTCGACGTTATCCGTTTCCACTGCTACGCCTGCGACCCTGAATCCAGCGTCGACTGGCGCAAAACGCCGCTGTTCACCAAACCCTTCAATTCAGAAATCCAGACCGCGGCACAGGAGTTCGGGGTTGATCCCGCGCTGGTCCGCGCTGTGATTCACGCCGAATCGGCATTCAATGAAAAAGCCCTCTCACCGGTGGGAGCCCAGGGGCTGATGCAACTCATGCCCGGCACGGCTGAAGAACTGGGTGTACGGAACGCGTTGGCGGCTGCCGAGAATATCCGTGGCGGGGTGCATTATCTGGCCAAGATGCTCGACCGGTTCAATGGTGACATCCGGCTGGCCACCGCCGCCTACAACGCGGGGCCTGGCGCCGTCAGTCGATACCAGGGGGTACCGCCCTACGCCGAAACAAAGGCCTATGTCGAAAGGGTTGGCATCCTCCACGAGCGCTACGCCGCTCTGTAGGCCCCTCAGAGGTCCAATAACCAATGAATTTCAAGCGTCTGGAGACCTTCATCTGGGTTGCAACGCTTGGCAGCTTCCGCAAGGCCGCCGAGCACCAGCACACCACCCAGCCAGCCATTTCAAACCGAATTGCCGCGCTTGAAGATGAGCTTGGCGTCAGGCTGTTCGAGCGGGAATCCGGGCACAGCAAGCTGACGAGCAAGGGGCAGGAGCTACTGCCCTATGCCGAGAAAATTGTCTTCATGGCCCAGCAGCTGCGCAAGCGCGCAGACCGGGGGGCCTCGCTCTCCGGCATTCTCAGGCTCGGGGTTTCCGAAACGATTGTGCACTCCTGGCTGCCGCGTTTTTTCCGGGAACTGCACGAAACGGCCCCCAACCTGGATGTGGAAATTACCGTGGATGTCTCCGGCAACCTCCGATCCGGTTTGCTGGACCGGAGCCTCGATCTGGCCTTCCTGATGGGGCCCGTATCTGAGCCGAAAATTGAAAACCGCGCGCTTTGCAGTTTCCCACTGATCTGGGTCGCCAGTCCCGAGCTCAACCTCCCGGATCGGCTCCTGGCTCTCAAGGAGCTGGCCGAATGGCCCATCATTACTTATGCCAGGAACACCAAACCCTTTGCTGAAATCAGCCAGAAATTCAGCGAGATGGACGAACTCCCTGCCCGTTTCTATTCCTCAAGTTCGCTGGCAGCCTGCCGGCAATTGACCCTGGATGGCATTGGTATCTCTACGCTTCCGCTGAGCGTGATCAAGCATGAACTGGAAAGCGGTCGTCTGGTCCAGCTCAATACCTCGTGGACGCCCTCCGAGCTCGCCTTCACCGCGTCTTATTCCGGTGCCCCTTTCAACCCGATTGCCGAACTGGCAGCAAACCTTGGCGTGATGGTTTCTGACGAATACGACCGGACAACACATCACGAAAACTTATCGCCAGACCTAAAAAACGATAATTAGACTTTTTCACCAGCCGGTATACCCTGAAAATTAGTTGTAAAAAACAATTTCAATCAGGGGTTACCGTCATGCACACCGGTGCGTATTCCGATTTCAAGAACAACCTGCTTGATCAGGCCTCAGAATTACGCGCTCGCATTCGTTCGGGCGCCCACACAGCGCCTACAAGTGGCCTGGCCAACAGCCTCTTGCAGGGGAACGTGGTCATCCTGCCGTCCGAATGGGCCGGGGATTTTCTCCTATACTGTCAGAATAACCCGGTTTCCTGTCCCCTGATCGGCATGTCTCAACCCGGGGACCCGACCCTTCCCGACCTTGGACACGATCTGGATATCCGGACCGATGTGCCTGAATACCAGGTTTTCCGGAATGGCGAGCGAGCAGAGACAGCCACAGACCTCAAGAGCCTCTGGCGGGACGACCTGGTGACCTTTGTCCTGGGCTGTTCATTCTCGTTTGAGGATGCCTTGATCAGGGCCGGGCTCTCGGTGCGGAACGTGGACGAGGGACGGAACGTTTCAATGTTCCGCTCGAATATCGCTACCCGGCCCGCCGGCCCGTTCAGTGGCAACATGGTGGTCTCCATGCGCCCGTTCAATGGTGCGGATGCAATCCGCGCGATACAGATTACGACCCGCCTGCCAAAGGCCCACGGTGCACCGGTTCATATCGGCGATCCGGCGCTCATTGGCATCCAGGACGTTAACCAGCCTGATTTTGGAGATCCGGTAACGATCAGGCCGGGCGAGCTTCCGCTGTTCTGGGCCTGCGGGGTTACCCCGCAACTGGCCCTCGAGAACGCGCGCCTGCCTTTCGCAATAACCCATGTACCGGGAAAAATGCTGCTTACCGAGCGGCTGAATGAAGAACTGGCGGTACTCTGAAGCCGCCGTTCAACTGAAACGATAAAAAAACAGAAACACGGGAGATTCGTTATGTTCAAAAAACTCGCCACAGCCACCCTGGTTACCGGGGCGCTGCTGACTTCATCCGTCCAGGCTCAGCAATGGCACATGCCAACGCCTTACGGCGATGCCAACCTGCCTACCCAGATTGCCTACGGTTTTGCCGAGGACATTAAAAACGGCACCGATGGTGACCTCACCATCACCGTTCATTCCGGTGCCTCCCTGGTCAAGCACCCGGAAATTCCCCGGGCAGTAAGAACCGGTCAGGTGCAGCTGGGTGAAATCTTCATCGGCATCATGGGCAACACCCATCCGGTGTTCAAACACGACAACATTCCGTTCCTGGCAACCAGCTTCGAAGATGCCAAAAGACTCTGGGAAGCCGCCAAGCCCCAGATCGAAAAGCAGCTGGACAAGGAAGGCATGACCCTGCTTTACACCGTGCCATGGCCCGCCCAGAGCCTGTATACCAAAGCCCCGGTCAACACCCTGGAAGACCTGCAAGGCCTGAAGATGCGGGCTTACAGCCCTTCCACTTCGCGTCTCGCTGACCTGATGAACACAACCCCGACAACGGTTCAGGTGCCCGAGATCCCGCAGGCGTTCAGCACCGGCATTATCGATGCCATGATCACCTCACCGTCGACAGGCGCCAACGGGCAGGCCTGGGATTACCTTTCCCACTACACCGATATCAAGGCCTGGATTCCCAAGAACGTTGTGGTCGTCAACAAGCGTGCTTTCCGTCGCCTGAGCGATGAACAGCGCCAGGTGATCCTGGATGCGGCCGCTGCTGCCGAGGCCAAAGGCTGGGAAGGCGTTCGCAAGACCGCCGCGGAAGACACCGCCACTCTGGCGGAAAATGGCATCACGGTCTCCGAACCGTCTGATGAACTGATGGCCGAACTCCAGAAGATCGGCGACATCATGGTGGAAGAGTGGAAACAGGAAGCACCGGAAGAAGTCGGCGCTATCCTCTCCAACTACCGCTAAAAGTTCACTCAACGGAAGCCTCCCGAGTATCGGGAGGCTGTTCCGGGAGGCATCCGTTATGAACTCTCTTCGAGAGAAATTTTATCTGGCATCCGGCTACGCTGCTGGTTTCTGCATCGCCCTGATCATGGTCGTCATCCTGGCGCAGATCGTCGGCCGCCTGTTCGGCTTTATCATTCCATCAGCGGAAGACGTGTCCGGCTGGGCGCTTGCAGCCTCCACCTTCTTCGGTCTTGCCTACACCTTTCATAACGGCGGCCATATCCGGGTCACCCTGGTTATCCAGAAGTGGTCGGCACGGCCGAGATTCTGGCAGGAGCTGGTCGTACTTATTTTCGGGTTCGCACTCGCCTGCTATATGACATTCTATTGCTGGCACATGGTCTGGGAATCCTACATTTTCGAGGAGGTCTCCCACGGCTATATTCCCGTTCCCATCTGGATCCCGCAGGTTCCGGTTGCACTGGGGATGACCGCACTCAACATTGCCATCCTGGACGATCTGGTTGCTGTGATTCGCAAGCGCACACCGTCCTATCAGCAGCATGAAGACGAGCTGAACCTGGAGGACGTGTAATGGATATCGCGTTTCTCTCCATTGTACTGGCCGTGGCGATGATCCTGATGCTCGCGGTGGGCGTGTGGGTGTCTCTGACGCTGGTTGGCATTGGCGTTCTGGGCCTGCTGCTCTCAGGCAACGATCAGATCGGCCTGTTGTTCGCCACGTCGAGCTGGGGCGCAAGCACCAGTTGGTCCCTGACGGCCCTGCCCATGTTCATCTGGATGGGCGAGGTTCTTTTTCGTACCCGACTTTCCGAGGATCTGTTCAAGGGGCTGGCGCCCTGGATGGGCGGACTGCCCGGCAAGCTCCTCCATGTGAATATTCTGAGCTGTGGCATTTTTGCGGCAGTTTCCGGCTCCTCGGCTGCCACGGCCGCAACCATTGGCCGAATGACCCTGCCGGAACTGAAGGCCCAGGGTTACAGCGACAAGATGGCGGTAGGCACGCTGGCCGGCTCCGGCACGCTGGGGCTGTTGATTCCACCCTCCATTATTCTGATTGTTTATGGCGTGGCCGCGGAAGTTTCCATTGGCCGCCTGTTTATTGCCGGTGCTCTGCCCGGCCTGATGCTGGTTGCCATGTTCATGGGCTACACCATGATCTGGGCCAAGCTCAACAAAGATCAGCTGCCAACCACCAAAAAGGAAAACCTGGCGTTCTCGGTCAAGATCAAGGCCCTGAAGATGCTGCTCCCGATCGTCGGCCTGATCATTTTCGTACTCGGTTCTATCTATACCGGTTTTGCCACGCCAACCGAAGCCGCTGCACTGGGCGTGTTCGGCGCGCTGATCATCGCGGCCGCAACCGGTTCACTCAGCATCCAGAGTTTCAAGGACAGCCTGTTGGGCGCTGTGAAAAGCTCCTGCATGATCGGCCTGATTCTCGTCGGTGCCCACTTTCTGACCCTGGCCATGGGCTTCCTGGGTATTCCGCGGGAACTGGCCGCCTGGATCGGCAGCATGTCCCTGTCACCGTTCGAACTCCTGGTTGGCCTGACAGTACTGTTCGTCCTCCTCGGCTGTTTCCTGGACGGGATTTCGGTTGTGGTTCTGACCGTGGCGGTTGTCATGCCGATGGTTCAGCAGGCCGGCATCGACTTGCTCTGGTTCGGGATCTTTATTGTGCTGGTGGTAGAGATGGCACAGATTACGCCCCCGGTGGGCTTCAACCTGTTTGTCATCCAGGCTCTGACAGGTAAAGACATACTGTACGTGGCCCGGGCAGCCCTGCCGTTCTTCCTGCTGATCATGGCAGCACTTTTCCTGATCGGCTGGTTCCCTGAGATTGTCACCTACCTGCCCCAGACCATGAGCCAGGGATAATGCAGGACACAACGTTTTTCGGAGGTACACAATGAAACTCAACTGCGACATGGGCGAGAGCTTTGGCACCTGGACCAAGGGCATGGATGCCGAAGTCATGCCCTACATTGATATGGCCAGTATTGCCTGCGGGTTTCATGCATCCGACCCGCTGACCATGGACCACACGGTCAAACTGGCTCTGGCCCAGAACGTGACCATTGGCGCCCACCCGGGCTACCCGGACCTGCTGGGGTTTGGCCGTCGGGACATGGACTGCCGCCCGGACGAGCTCAAGGCTATCCTGGTTTACCAGATGGCGGCGCTCAACGGCATCTGCCAGGTACATGGCACTTCCATCTCCTATGTGAAGCCCCACGGCGCCCTGTATAACCGGATGATGGTCGATAACACCACCTTGTCCGTGGTTATGTCCGCCGTTCGCTCCTACGCACCAAAGTGCCCCCTGGTGGTCATGGCAACGCCGGACTGGCAACAGGTCAAGGATCGCGCAGACGAATACGGCATCGAGGTCTGGTTCGAGGCGTTCTCTGATCGCGCCTACAGCGACGAGGGCAGACTGGTAAAACGGTCGGTTCGCGGTGCCGTGCACGAGACAACCGAAGCCATTGAGGCGCAGGTCACCCAGATTATCCGCGAAGGAACGGTCACCTCGATCTCGGGCAAACCTATTCCGATCAAGGCGGACACCATCTGTATTCACGGCGACAGCTACCATGCCGTCGACGCCGCACGGCATATGCGACAGGTCGTGGAAGCGCTATGAGGATCGAGTCGGTCAGCGAAAACACCTGCATGGTGTATTTTGGCGACCAGATCGGTGCGGAATCCGCAGGCCTGGTCAAGCGGGCCACGGACCGGCTGCGGCGCGACATGTCCGACCTCATTGTTGACCTGGTCCCCTCATACACCTCAATTCTGGTGACCTGGGATCTGGAACAGGCTGACCGGTTTGCCATCGTCCGCAGGGTGCGCGCAGCGATCGACTCCGAGGATGATGGTTCCACCGGGGGCGACTCTGCCCGCATCGTCGAGCTGCCCGTCTACTATGATCCCGAAGTGGGTCTGGACCTGGAGGATGTCTGCGAGCATGCCGGCCTGTCCCGGGACGAGGTCGTTCGCATTCACAGTGAACAGCTTTATCAGGTCTACGCCATCGGCTTCGCTCCGGGGTTTGCCTACCTGGGAAGTACCGACGAACGGATTGCCATTCCGCGGAAATCCACGCCCCGACTGAAAGTCCCTACCGGCAGCGTCGGTATCGCAGGTACCCAAACCGCAATCTACCCGAGCTGCACACCGGGTGGCTGGCAAATCATTGGCCGCACGCCGCAGAAAATGGTGGATTGGGACAGCGACTCTCTGGCCCTGGTACAGGTCGGCGATCAGGTGCGCTTTCGCGCCATAAGCCGGGACGAATTCCTCGAGCTGGGAGGCAACCTCGATGAGCTTTGAAGTCCTCGAACCCGGAATGCTCGCCCTTGTTCAGGATGCCGGCCGCCACGGCTACCAGCATATGGGCGTGACCACCGGCGGCCCCATGGACGAGTTTGCATTTTTCTGGGCGAACCGCCTGCTGGACAATGATCTCAATGCCCCACAGATCGAAATCACCTTTGGCAGGTTCAGCCTGAAGGCGAACCATGAGGCCTGCATTGCCATTACCGGCGGCGATCTGGGCGCCCGTATCAACGATCAGGCCATTGCGCCCTGGCGCACCCATCACATCAATAAGGGCGACAGACTGGACTTCACCGCGCCTGTGAGCGGCTTGCGGGCCTACCTGGCGGTCAGCGGCGGATTCAAGCCAGCCATGAAGCTTGGCAGTTGCGCCACCGTGGCACGCGAGGGCCTGGGCGGCCTGGATGGCAAAGGCGCGAAACTTGCCAAGGGCGATACGCTGGAGTTTGAGAAAAACGCATCGTTTGTTGAAGCATTTCTTCCCGAGCCGGAAGTCCCCGATTATCAACAACACCTGCGCCTGGGGGTTATTCCCGGCTATCAGTATCGGAGCTTCCCCATAGTTCAGCGGGAGAAGTTTTTCTCGTGCGATTACGAAATCAGCCAGAATATTGATCGCATGGGCTATCGCCTGAAGGGCGATGCGATTCATTCGGATCTGGACGGGATTATTTCGGAAGGGATCGCCTACGGAGCTATTCAGGTGCCCAAAGATGGCCAGCCAATCGTTCTGATGAAAGACCGGCAAACCATCGGCGGCTACCCGAAAATCGGCTGCCTGAGCGCCCTGGATGCGGGTCTTCTGGCCCAGCGTGGGCCGGGATCATCGGTGAGCTTCTTCCTCTCGGACGTTGCCGAGGCCGAAGGCCGCCGAATGCTGTTTAACCAGAGACTGAAAACAGGCGCGCCCGGCGTCAGGTAGACCTGACGCCGGGCGCGTTTTGCACCGATTGTCGCCGCTTATTCCGAGGCGGCAATCAGACTGGCGTTACCGCCCGCGGCCGTTGTGTCGACACACAGGTGGCGTTCGATCACAAATCGCTGATCCAGCGTGTGCTCAGTGATCAGCGGTAGCAACGCACCATCACGCTTGGCCAGTGCCTCGCGATAGGCTTTCAGCAGGGGCTGATCGCCACAGCTGACTACCGCCTCGAAGCCATCGATGGTTGCCAGTGCTTCCGGCTCCAACAGACCCTGGGCGCCAACAATCGGCAGCCCGGCCTTGTTCGCTTGATCGACCACATCCTGGGTGCCCGGTGCAATCACCACCACCTTGTTGCCCTGTGACAACGCGGTACCCGCCTGCTCCAGAGCAGTTTCCTTGTCCGGTCCCAGACACAGCACCACGCCACGGGCATGGTTGGACAGGCGGTTGGTCTCACCCGTTGGCCCGGGTAGCGCTTCCACGTGAGCGTCCAGTGGCTCCGGAACATTGCCAAAGATGGGCCGGATTGCGTCCATACGAGCTTCAGGCCTGGACGCCTTCAGTTTGTCCAGCTGCCCGATGAGCTTCTGCAACTGCTTGGCATCCACCTTCCTGGCGTTCGAATCCGCCTCGCGCTCGACCGTTTCACCTTTCAGGAAACGACGGACGTACTGCGGACCACCGGCCTTTGGACCGGTGCCAGACAGGCCTTCACCGCCGAATGGCTGGGAGCCCACGATGGCACCGATCTGGTTGCGGTTCACATAGGTGTTACCCACCTTGATCCGGCTGGTAATGCGCTCGACGCGGCGATCCACACGGCTGTGGATGCCAAACGTCAGGCCATAGCCCTTGGCGTTGATGTCGTCCACCACCTTGTCGATGTTCTTCGCCTCGAACGTGGCCACGTGCAGGACTGGCCCGAAGATTTCTTCTTCCAGCTCCTCAATACCACTGACGCTGAGAACTGCCGGCGAAACGAACAGGCCTTTCTCGGGGACTTTCATTTTCTTCAGCAACTTGCCGTTGCGCTCGAACTTCTCGCAGTGATCCACGATCTTCTTGCGGGCGTTCTCGTCGATCACCGGGCCCACATCCGTGGACAGCAGCCAGGGATCGCCGATGCCGAGCTCTTCCATTGCACCGTAGAGCATTTCCAGAAGGCCATCGGCAATGTCTCTCTGCACATAGAGCATACGCAGGGCGGAACACCGCTGACCGGCACTCTGGAACGAAGACGCCAGCACGTCACGGACAACCTGCTCCGGCAATGCCGTGGAGTCCACGATCATCGCGTTCAGGCCGCCGGTCTCTGCCACCAGCGGCGCGTCCGGCGCCATGTTCTCGGTCATGACCTTGTTAATGCGCTGGGCAGTAGCGGTAGAACCGGTAAAGCACACGCCGCTCACCCGCGAATCGGAGGTCAGGGCTGCACCCACGGTTGCGCCGGTACCCGGCACCAACTGGATGGCATCCTTCGGGATACCCGCCTGATGCATCAGTTCCACGGCGCGAATAGCCAGCAGGGATGTCTGCTCAGCCGGCTTCGCCACCACAGTGTTACCTGCCGCGAGGTTGGCCAGAATCTGCCCGGTGAAGATCGCCAGCGGGAAGTTCCAGGGCGAAATACAACACATCACGCCGCGGGCATCGCCGCTGTCTTTATAGCGGATGGCCTCGTTGGCGTAGTACTGTGAGAAATCGACCGCTTCACGGATCTCAGCAACCGCATCCAGCAGGGATTTGCCTGCTTCACGGGTAGTGAGCGCGAACAACTCGGCGTAGTTCTCCTCGTACAGGTCGCCCACCTTGCGAACGCAGGCAGCACGCTCTTCAGCCGATTTGGCCGACCAACTCTCGAACGCGGCCGCCGCTGAGGTAATCGCGGTGTCTACATCAGCATCGGAGGCCTGGGTGACGTGGCCAACCAGATCGTCCGGATCGGCCGGGTTACGTACCACCTGGATTTCGGTACCGGCCACCTCGCCCGCAATCAGCGGACCACCTTTCCAGCGATAGTCTTTGTAGGCTCCGCGACCTTTCTCGATCTCGTTAACCGTGACCGGATCGGTAATATCCCAGCCTTTGGAGTTGCGACGCTGATCGCCAAACAGCTTGAACGGGTGCACGATCGCCTTGCTGGAAATGTTATTGCCCATCTCCTCAACACTTACAATCGGGTCCTTGGCGATCTCTTCCGGTGTGATGCGCTTGTCCACAATCTGGTTCACGAAGGAGCTGTTGGCACCGTTCTCCAACAAACGACGCACCAGGTACGCCAGAAGATCCTTGTGCGGGCCAACCGGCGCATAAATGCGACAGGGCACGCCACTGACCTTCAGAACCTCATTGTGCAGGGACTCGCCCATGCCGTGGAGGCGCTGGAATTCGTAGTTGTCCACACCCTTGGTCTTGGCCATTTCGAGAATGGCAGATACCGAATGCGCGTTGTGGGTGGCGAACTGTGGGTAAATCCGGTTCGTCATGTTCAACAGCTTGGTGGCGCAGGACAGGAACGAGACGTCACTGCAGGCCTTGCGGGTAAACACGGGGAACCCGTTCAGACCCATAACCTGGGCACGCTTGATTTCAGCATCCCAGTAGGCACCTTTCACCAGACGCACCATGAACTTGCGGTCGTACTTCTCGGCCAGCCCGTAGAGCCAGTCGAGTACGAAAGAGGAGCGCTTGCCATAGGCCTGAACAACCACGCCAAAGCCGTCCCAGCCTGCAAGCTCGGGATCCGCCACCAGCTCCTCAATCACATCCAGAGACAGATCCAGACGATCCTGCTCCTCGGCATCGATATTGAAGCCCATATTCGCAGCCGCGGCCTTTTTGACCAGTTCGCGGGCCCGGGGCAGCAACTCGTTCATGACCCGCTCTTTGTTGCCGTACTCGTAACGGGCCAGCAGGGCGGAGAGCTTGACCGAGATGCCCGGGTTCTTGCGGACATCGCCCTTGCTCGCCTTGGCAATGCTGTCAATGGCGTTGGAATAGGAGTCGTAGTAACGCTTGGCGTCATCATCGGTGCGGGCAGCTTCGCCCAGCATGTCGTAGGAATAGGTGTAACCCTTGGCCATGTATTCCTTGGCCTCATCCTGGGCTTCATCGATATCGCGACCCAGAACGAACTGTCGCCCCATCTCTTTCATCGCCTGACCGGCCACCGTACGGATAACCGGCTCGCCGAAGCGCTTGAGCAGCTTGCGCAGGGTTTCACCCACGGTGTTGCGCTCGGAATCCTTGAGCAGGTTGCTGGTCATCAGCAGGGCAACGGTGGCGGTGTTGATCAGCCCAGAGGACGCCTTGCCCACGTGGGTGCCCCAGGCACCGGAGGTGATCTTGTCTTCGATCAGCTCGTGGATGGTGGTGTTGTCAGGCACGCGCAACAGCGCCTCGGCCAGACACATCAGGGCAACGCCTTCCTTGGTCGTCAGGCCATACTCCGCCAAGAATTTTTCCATGATGGTGGACTTGGCATTCTTGCGAACGCTGCGTACCAGTTCAGCCGCACGAGCGGAAATGGCGTCGCGCTCGGCCTGGGACAACTGGGCACCGGCAATCATCTCGTGGATAACCTTGTGCTCGTCAGCGAGATAATAATCACGAATCGCCTGCCGGCTATCGACAAGCTCGGGCGTCTGTGATTGCTGCGGTCTCATAGTTGTACCCTCTTAGTTGTTTGTCTCTCCGGCATTCTACCGAGATCGACAAAGACTATTTCGCTATAAATTCAAGGCAAGCGTGCCATTACGTCTTTAATACATCACAAAAAATTAATAATTTTCTCCAAAAAACGTGATTTTCGGTCACTTTGCCTGTCGTAGTCCTGCTATGCGGCTTTCAGTGCCAGCTCTCTGAGAACTCCATGAGCCACCGAGAAAACGGCACAATCCACATCATTGGCGGCCTGCATGTCGTTCAGCATCCGCTCCCAGCGGGCGAGTAACATCCGCTTGTTCCCCCGCCACGCCTCAATCCGCTTCTCCGGCGTTCCATCGCCATCAACGGGCTCGGAAAACACGCTGAGCGTGAGATTCCGTAACTGATGGTCCAGCTCGTCTCTGAAATGAATGGTCGCCAACACTTGCCAGTGGCCATTTGCCCGGAAGGCCCGCATTTGCCGGTCCAACCAGGTCAGGTTCAGGCTTTCACCGAGGGTGAAATACACCCAGGCCACCGACTCCAGCTTCTCGTCCAGCTGACGGGCGATCTCGACCATGTCCATCAACCAGTAGCGGCTTTCCGCGGAAGCGCACCAGGCGGAAAGATCTTCCGGAACCATCCGCTCACAGTATTCAGCATAGCGTTCATACCAGCGACTTGCAGGAATCACCGATTCAAGTCGGCTTTTCGAGGCCAGCACATCCGACATGGGAGCCCGGTAATGGTCGATACAGGAAACCGGGTCCAGCGCCTGCCGGCGGTTCTGCAAGAGCCAGCTGGTGCTTCGGGTCACCAACCGAATGGCATCGGCGAACAGGTCTGCCTGAACGCCGGCGTCAATTTTTCCATCCAGTAATTCCATACTCTCCCAATGGGCGTCTACGTCATGTATTCGCAGGGAGATCAGGTAGGCCGAGGCAATCCGTCCAGCATCAGCCCCGGTAGCGCTGCGTATCCGGTCAAACCAGGTGATCCCCATGCGATTTACCATGTCGTTGGCAATCTGGGTGGCCGAGATTTCTGCACGCAGGGGATGGGCCCCCACCGCTTCCGGGAAGGCGGCCAGCAGAGAGGCCGGGAAAGCCGAGTGCAGCGCAGAATTGAATCGCGGGTCATGGACGATCGGTGATGCGACCAGGGCCTGCTTGAGTTCAATTTTTGCGTAGGAAACCAGTACCGCCAGTTCAGGGCGCGTCAGGCCGCCGCCGTGCTCCCGGCGAGCCTGCAATTCTTCATCCGAAGGAAGAAATTCGAGACTGCGGTCCAGTTTGCCTTCTGTCTCCAGCCTGCGCATCAGCCGTTCGTACTGGTCTGCGGTGGCAACTGCGGGGTTCTGGGCAAGACTCAGCGCCATCGCCTGTCGGTAATTGTTGCGCAGCACCAGCTCGGCCACCTCAGACGTCATGGCCCTGAGCATCCGGTTTCGCTCCGGAAGCGACATCAGCTGTCGGTGCACCAGGTCATTCAGCAGAATCTTGATGTTCACCTCATGGTCCGAGCAGTCGACGCCACCGGCGTTATCGATGAAATCACTGTTCACGGAGCCGCCACGACGGGCGAAGTCGATGCGGGCCTTCTGGGTAACACCCAGGTTCCCGCCTTCTCCCAATGCCTTGCATCGCAGTTCGTTACTGTCGATTCGAAGCGCATCGTTGGTCTTGTCGCCCACATCCTCATGGGACTCCGAAGGCGCCTTCACATAGGTCCCGATACCACCGTTCCAGAGCATGTCTACCGGCGCTTTCAACAAAGCGCTGATCAGATCCGCAGGCGACAGGCTGCGTGCCTTGATGCCCAACACCTTGCGCATCTGCGACGACACAGGAATAGACTTCATGGACCGGGAGAAAACACCGCCCCCGTCGCTGATCAGCTGGGTGTCGTAATCGGCCCAGGATGAACCGGACAGTTTGAAAAGCCGCTCTCGCTCGCGAAACGAGGCCGCAGCATCCGGATCCGGGTCGACAAAAATATGCTGGTGATTGAATGCACCGATAAGTCGAATTTGGTCCGAAAGCAGCATGCCGTTGCCGAACACATCGCCACCCATATCGCCGATACCGACCACGGTGAACTCATCGCTCTGGGTATCGGTGCCTTTTTCCAGGAAGTGCCGTTTCACCGACTCCCAGGCGCCCCGGGCGGTGATACCCATTTTCTTGTGGTCGTAGCCCTCACTACCCCCGGAGGCAAAGGCATCGCCCAGCCAGAAGTTGTACTCTGCCGCCAGTGCGTTGGCGATATCGGAAAACGTGGCTGTGCCCTTGTCGGCGGCGACCACCAGATAGGTGTCATCGCTGTCATAGCGAACGACATTGGCAGGAGGGACTACCTGGCCGTCATCAAGGTTATCAGTGATATCCAGCAGCCCCCTTATGAAGGTCTGATAGCAGGCAACCCCTTCTTCGCGAACGGCCTCCCGAGAGCCATCCCTGGGCGGCTGCTTCACCACGAAGCCACCCTTGGCGCCTGCAGGCACGATCACCGAGTTCTTGACCTGCTGGGCCTTCACCAGGCCAAGGATCTCCGTACGGTAATCCTCAATCCGGTCGGACCAGCGAAGGCCACCCCGCGCCACTGGCCCGGCACGCAGATGCACGCCTTCAATTCGGGGCGAGTACACAAAAATCTCGAACTTTGGCCTTGGGCGCGGTATGTCAGGAATCGACGACGGGTCCAGCTTGAGCGACAGATAGGACGGAAACCCGCCATCCTCCCGGACCTGGAAATAGTTGGTTCTCAGCGTTGCCCGAATGAGCATGAAGAAACGCCGCAGAATGCGGTCGTCATCGAGGCTCGCCACCGCTTCCAGCGAATCCCGCAGCTCTGCCTCAAGCTTTTCTGTCCTGGACTTACGTCCTTTTACCCCGGGCTCGAACCGATTGAAAAAGAACGCCACAAGCCGCGAAGTGATATCCGGATGCCGGGCCAGGGTTTCTGCAATGAACGGCTGGCTGAATCCGAATCGCAGTTGTTTCACGTAGCGGGCATAGGCTCGGATCAGCGCCACTTCCCGCCAGTTCAGGCCGCAGAGCATGATCAGCTGGTTGAAATCGTCGTTTTCTGCAAAGCCGTTCCAGATCTCCCGGAACGCCGACTGGATCAGCGGCCTTGCAGCACTCAGGTCGGCTTGCCGGCACCGGTCGTGGAGTTCGACGGTAAAATCACTGACGCCGAAATTTTCGCCATCCCGTCGACGAACCCGGTAGGGGTGCTCGCCCAGAACCCGCATACCCAGGTTCTCCAGAATCGGAATCACATCTGACAGGATAACCGGCTGGCCTTCGCTGTAGAGCTTGAAGTGGAATCCGGTTTCGGAGGGATCCCTGGGTTGGTAGAACCGCATAGGCACATCGGTGCTGACGGCAATGGACTGGATCTGCCCAATATCGGCAAGTGCCTCGGACACCGGAAACCTCGCCCGGTAGGCCGAAGGAAACCCGCCACTGAACACCTGGGCATAGCGCCCGCCAATCGACTCGCCGAAACTCCGGACCAGTTCGCCGTGGAGGTCGTCATCCCAGGATCGGGACTCCTCCACCATCCGGGCCACGATCTCCCGGAGTTCAAGGGAGTCGTCGTTATCGGACGCCTGGTTCTGGAGGACATCGGCAAGCTGTTCCAGCAGGGTTTGTTTTTGTAATGCGCGGGAATCGGTCATCGAAACTCTCCGGACTTGGTAAACGTTCTTACTGGGCTGATGAACCTACCAGTATACGCAAGGCCGGAAAGTCACTTAGACCATATAGTTTCGGATTAGAGGAGTTTCGATTATATTTGCCATATGATTTAGCCGTTAATTTAACCTGGAACAGACAACATGGCCGAATTGGATCGAATAGACCAATCCATTATTCGCGAGCTTCAGAAGAACTCCCGAATCACGGTTACCGAGCTTGCGTCCCGGGTGGGCCTTTCCAAAACGCCGTGCCAGGTGCGGATGCGCCGGCTTGAGGAGCACGGTTATATCACCGGTTACACGGCCCTGGTTAACCAGACCAAACTTGGTCTCAGCCACATTGCCTTCGCACAGGTTACCCTGAACGACACCAGCAGCGGCGCCCTGACCGCCTTTAACAAAGCTGTTCAGAGCGTCTCGGCGGTGGAGCAGTGCCACATGATTGCCGGCAACTTCGACTACCTGTTAAAAGTCCGAACCCGCAACATGCAGGAATACCGGCAGGTTCTTGGGGAGGAAATCTCGGCTCTGCCCCACGTGCTGCAAACCAGCACGTTTGTGGTTATGGAGAACGTCAAGGACGCTGGGCTCTGAGAGCAACCTCCCCTTAGCCGGCGCCAAACCATCTATTCGGACTGCTCGTACTTGGGCTTGTAACCGCTGGCGTCCACCCGGGGCCGATCCGTCTCGGCTTCTGACAGTGGCTGGACCTCCTCGAGGCTTGCCAGAGAACGAAGCGTGAGTCGCTGGTACTCTTCTGTACCCTTTCTCTTCCAGGCGATTTCCTTGTCGCTCAGCATGCGCATAACCTTGGCCGGCGAGCCGACAATCAGCGATCCCGGCTCACAGGTAAACTTTGCCTTAACGAACGCGCAGGCGCCAACAATGGAGCGGGGTGCAATGTGCGCCTCATCCATCACCACCGCATTCATGCCCACCATGGCATCTTCGCCGACAACGCAGCCGTGCAGGATTGCGCCATGGCCGACGTGTCCGTTTTTCTCGACAACCGTATCCATCCCGGGAAAGGCATGCATCACACACGTGTCCTGAACATTCGACCCCTGCTTCAGAATGATCCGCCCGAAATCTGCACGCAGCGAAGCCGCAGGCCCCACGTAGCAATCCGGTCCAATCCAGACATCCCCAATGAGAACGGCGGTTGGATGCACATAGGCGGACGGATGAACAACAGGAACAACGCCTTCTATACTGTAGCTGGGCATAACGGTCTCCTTCGCGGACGGGCCTGGCAGCGCTCCGCCAAACGACAGGCTGAACGTGGGACCCGAAAAGTCATTGTGATTCATTTTCTGTATCACATTATCCTTTTCCGGGAGATTTTTCATACCTTGGCGCCTGTTTTGAGACGAGAATTCACCCCTGCAATGGCTCAAACCTGAGAGCGCTGATGAATTTTTACCGGATATTCAGCAATATAGACAAAGCAGGCGATCACCTCCGACCAAAGTGATACAGAACCAAGCCAGCACAATCCTTGACGAGTATCAATTCTAAGATATACTCATTTTCCACATTCGATAGCAGTGTGCCGATGTAACACACCTTTCGCGCTATCCCCCCTACAACAAACAACAGGACATACCGCCATGACTCAGCCGAGCATTCTTCTTGAAATCGATCAGGGCGTGGCTCTGCTTACCCTGAACCGTCCGGACAACCTGAACAGTTTCAACGTTGAAATGCATGAGCGTATGCGCGAGGCCATCAGCACCGTGCGCAAGGATGAGTCTGTCCGTGTACTGGTCATCACCGGCTCCGGCCGGGGTTTTTGTGCGGGGCAGGATCTTTCCGACCGCAGCGTCTCGCCAGATCAGGAAATGCCGGACCTGGGCGCCTCTCTGGAGAACTATTACAACCCGCTGATGCGGAGCCTCCGGGATCTGCCGATGCCCGTGCTCTGCGCGGTTAACGGGGTGGCCGCTGGCGCCGGCGCCAACATTGCCCTGGCCTGCGACATTACCCTGGCAGCCCGTTCTGCGAATTTCGTTCAGGCCTTCTGCAAACTGGGGCTGGTACCTGATTCCGGCGGCACCTGGACTCTGCCCCGCGTAGCGGGTATGGCACGGGCCAAAGGCATGGCGCTTTTGGGCGACAAGATCAGCGCCGAGCAGGCCGAAAACTGGGGCATGATCTGGCGCTGCGTTGATAACGAGCAACTCATGGAAGAGACCATGAAACTTGCCCGCCATTTCGCGACCCAACCGACCAAGGGTCTTGCACTGATCAAGCGGGCACTGCACGCCAGCGCCAGCAACACCTTTGAAGAGCAGATCAATCTGGAGCGCGATCTGCAGCGCATGGCGGGACAGACCGAAGACTACCGTGAGGGCGTTGCCGCCTTCATGGAAAAACGCACGCCGAACTTCAAGGGGAAATAAGCCATGCCGGCACTGGATACTCAAACCAAAGTTGCCGTCGTCGGCGCCGGCGCCATGGGCTCCGGCATTGCCCAGGTGGCCGCCCAGGCAGGCCATCAGGTTTACCTGCACGACCAGAGAGAGGGTGCCGCCGAGGCGGGCCGTGACGGTATCGCCAAACAGCTTCAGCGTCGTGTTGATAAAGGCAAGATGCAGCAGCAGGAGCTGGACGATGTGATCGGCCGGATTCACCCGGTTGCAAAGCTTGATGACGTCGCAGACGCCGGGCTGGTGATCGAGGCCATCATCGAAGACCTCCAGATCAAACGTCAGCTGCTGGCGAGCCTTGAAGACCTGTGTACCGCCGATGCGATCCTCGCCACCAACACCTCCTCCATCTCTGTTACCGCCCTCGGTGCTGACATGAGCAAACCGGAGCGTCTGGTGGGCATGCACTTCTTCAACCCGGCCCCGCTGATGGCGCTGGTTGAAGTGGTCATGGGGCTGGCGACCAGCAAGACCGTTGCCGATACCGTCCATGCCACGGCCACCGCCTGGGGCAAGAAGCCGGTGTATGCAACGTCGACTCCGGGCTTCATCGTGAACCGCGTGGCCCGTCCGTTTTATGCAGAGAGCCTTCGCCTCCTTCAGGAGCAGGCCACCGATGCCGCCACCCTGGATGCGATTATCCGCGAAGCTGGCCAGTTCCGCATGGGCGCATTCGAGCTGACCGACCTGATCGGACACGACGTCAATTATGCGGTTACCAGCTCTGTCTTTAATTCCTATTATCAGGACCCCCGCTTTCTACCGTCACTGATCCAGAAAGAACTGGTGGAAGCCGGTCGCCTGGGACGCAAGAGCGGCCAGGGGTTCTATCCCTATGGCGAGAGTGCAGAAAAGCCGCAGCCAAAGACCGAGCCGGCACATCAATCCGATGAGTCCGTGATCATTGCCGAAGGCAATCCCGGCGTAGCCGCACCGTTGCTGGAGCGACTGAAGGCAGCCGGCCTGACCATTATCGAGCGCGACGGCCCGGGCCAGATTCGCTTCGGCGATGCGGTACTGGCACTTACCGACGGCCGGATGGCTACCGAGCGTGCCGCCTGTGAGGGCGTCGCCAATCTGGTGCTGTTCGACCTTGCGTTTGACTACAGCAAAGCAAGCCGACTGGCCCTGGCGCCTGCCGATCAGGCGTCCGACGCAGCGGTTTCCTGTGCCTGTGCTTTACTGCAAAAAGCGGGTATCGAAGTCAGCCTGATCGCGGATCGGCCGGGGCTGGTCATCATGCGTACCGTCGCCATGCTGGCGAATGAAGCGGCCGATGCGGCTCTTCACGGTGTTGCAACGGTCGCGGATATCGATCTGGCAATGAAAGCGGGCCTGAACTATCCCGACGGCCCCCTGAGCTGGAGCGACCGCCTGGGCGCGGGCCACGTGTTCAAGGTTCTCACCAACATCCAGACCAGCTACGCAGAGGACCGCTATCGCCCTGCCCTGCTGCTCCGGAAGAACGCATTTGCACAGAAGGGGTTTTATTCATGAGCGAGATGGATCCACAAGTACTCGCCGAAGAATGCGCCAAGGCCATGTTCGCGCGGGACCGCGCCAGCCAGAAACTGGGTATGAACATCGAGTCCGTTGCCCCGGGCAAGGCAGTGCTCACCATGACGGTCACCGGCGACATGATCCAGGGCCACGGCTCCTGCCACGGCGGTTACCTGTTCACCCTGGCCGATTCGGCGTTTGCGTTTGCCTGTAACAGCTACGACCGCGCCACCGTGGCCTCCGGTTGCAGCATTGATTACATGTACGGCGCCAAAGAGGGCGACCTGCTGACCGCCACCGCCGAAGAACAGGCCCGCGGCGGCCGCACCGGCGTTTACGACATCACACTAACCAATCAGGACGGCCGCAAGGTTGCCCTGTTCCGGGGCCGCTCCTATGAGGTTCGTGGCACTGTACGCAATTCGGAGGAAACTGCATGAGCGCCGACAATATCCTGAAAGACGCCTACATCGTCGATGCCATCCGCACCCCCATCGGTCGATACGGCGGTGCTCTCTCCGCCGTGCGGGCAGATGACCTGGGCGCCATTCCTATCAAGGCCCTGGCAGAGCGCTATCCGGATCTGGACTGGTCGAAAATTGACGACGTTCTTTATGGCTGCGCCAACCAGGCCGGTGAAGACAATCGCGACGTTGCCCGCATGTCCCTGCTGCTGGCTGGCCTTCCGGTGGACGTACCGGGCAGCACCATCAACCGTCTGTGCGGTTCCGGTATGGATGCAGTCGGCAGCGCCGCCCGGGCCATCCGTACCGGCGAAACACAGCTGATGATTGCCGGCGGCGTCGAATCCATGTCCCGTGCTCCCTTCGTTATGGGCAAGGCCGACTCTGCATTCAGCCGCAAGGCGGAGATTTTTGACACCACCATCGGCTGGCGCTTTGTAAACCCGGTACTGAAAAAGCAGTACGGCATTGATTCCATGCCCGAGACGGCGGAAAACGTTGCGGCCGACTTCGGCATTTCCCGGGAAGACCAGGACGCGTTCGCCCTGCGCAGTCAGCAGCGGACCGCGGCTGCCCAGAAAGAAGGCCGGCTGGCCGCCGAGATCACACCGGTCACGATTCCCCGCCGCAAGCAGGACCCGCTGGTGGTGGACACCGACGAGCATCCCCGGGAAACCAGCCTGGAAAAACTCGCCTCTCTGCCAACCCCGTTCCGTGAAAACGGCACGGTGACTGCGGGCAATGCGTCCGGCGTGAACGACGGTGCCTGCGCACTGCTTCTGGCGGGAGCCGATGCCCTCAAACAGTACAACCTCAAACCCCGCGCCCGGGTAGTTGCCATGGCAACGGCTGGCGTAGAGCCACGGATCATGGGCTTTGGCCCGGCACCGGCCACCCGAAAGGTTCTGGCCACCGCCGGTCTGGAGCTGGCAGATATGGATGTTATCGAGCTGAACGAGGCATTTGCTGCGCAGGCCCTGGCGGTTACCCGTGATCTCGGCCTGCCGGATGATGCCGAGCACGTAAATCCGAACGGTGGCGCCATTGCCCTCGGCCACCCCCTGGGCATGAGCGGCGCCCGGCTGGTAACCACTGCCCTGAATGAACTGGAGCGTCGCCACGCCGCGGGCCAGAAAGCCCGGTATGCCCTCTGCACCATGTGCATCGGCGTTGGCCAGGGCATCGCACTGATCATTGAACGGATGGATGCGGTGGCCTGAAGCCACCCGCCAACAAGAACAAAGACCCTTATTCGACAAGAACAACGCAGGACAGAACCATGACCTTACCACTGCAAAAACTTGGCAAACTTGACCGCATGGAAACCGCCAGCATTGATGAGCTGCGCCACGAACAGCTGCAGCGCCTGCGCTGGAGCGTTGTCCATGCCTACACCAACGTGCCGTTCTACCGCAAAGCGTTTGATGACCAGGGCCTGAAGCCCATGGACATCAACTCGCTGGAAGACCTGGCCAAGGTGCCATTCACCACCAAGGCGGATCTGCGGGACAACTACCCGTTCGGCATGTTTGCCACCCCCATGTCCGACGTGGTGCGGGTGCACGCCTCCAGTGGTACCACCGGCAAGCCAACCGTCGTCGGTTACACCCAGAGTGATATCAACACCTGGGCCGACATCGTGGCACGGTCCATCCGGGCCGGCGGCGGGTCCCGTGGCGACAAGGTTCATGTAGCCTATGGCTATGGCCTGTTCACCGGCGGTCTGGGCGCCCACTACGGCGCCGAACGCCTTGGCTGCACGGTTATTCCGATGTCCGGCGGCCAGACCGAGAAGCAGGTCCAGCTGATCAAGGATTTCGAACCGGACATCATCATGGTGACGCCGTCCTACATGCTGAACATTGCCGATGAAATGGAGCGTCAGGGCATTGATCCCCATAAACTGCCTCTGCGGCTCGGCATTTTCGGCGCAGAACCATGGACCAACGCCATGCGATCCGAGATCGAGGAGCGCCTCGGCATCGAGGCTCTTGATATCTATGGTCTGTCGGAAGTCATGGGTCCGGGCGTGGGCATGGAATGTATTGAAACCAAAGACGGCCCGACCATCTGGGAAGATCACTTCTATCCGGAAATCATCAACCCGGAAACCGGTGAAGTGCTGCCTGATGGTGAATACGGTGAGCTGGTCTTCACGTCATTGACCAAGGTGGCCCTGCCGATTCTGCGCTACCGCACCCGAGACCTCACCCGCCTGCTTCCGGGCACAGCGCGCCCGATGCGCCGGATTGACAAGATTACCGGTCGCAGCGACGACATGCTGATCATTCGCGGCGTCAACGTGTTCCCGAGCCAGATCGAGGAGCAGGTGCTCAAGTGCGAGGCTCTGGCACCGCACTACGAGATCGAGGTTTACAAGGAAGGCAACCTGGACTGCGTGGATATCCGGACCGAACTGAAACCCGGCGTAACCGACACCCCCGAGAGTCGTGCTGCGGCGGCCAAGGAACTGGCGCACCACATCAAGTCCTACATCGGCATCAGCACCCGTGTCGAGGTGGTGGAAACCAACCGTCTGGCACGCTCGGAAGGCAAGGCCAAGCGCGTATTTGATCGCCGTAACCAGTAAATCCGACCGACCAGCAGAGAGTCAGCACGCAGCGGATGCCGCTGACTCTCGCTGCTTTTCCCACCACCAGGCCCCGCAATCACCGATTTAAAATTGCTTTCCGTTTGCTGATCTCAATAGCATTTGCTCACGTATCACTTTTTTTATTATGCAAATCAGCACTATAAGATCTCATAAGGAAGCTTTTAGATATAACATGACACACAAAGACTGTTCTTGATATTTATTCAGTATCATATAATATGGAGCCATTGACCCTCAGTTGTTATTGAGGGTTCTCTGTTCACGGACAACAGAACAACAAGCCCGATCCGGAGGTATTTGTTTATGTACGCCCAGCTCGTTGAAACCGGCGCCAAGCGCCTTAAGACCAAAGAAGAGATGTCGCCCGAAGAGCGCGACTTTCAGGAAAAGGTCGACGCCGAAACCAAAATCGAACCCAAAAACTGGATGCCGGAAGGCTACCGGAAGACCCTGATTCGCCAGATTTCCCAGCACGCCCACTCTGAAGTGGTCGGCATGCTGCCGGAAGGCAACTGGGTTACCCGCGCGCCTACGCTCAAGCGTAAGCTCCAGCTGATGGCCAAGATTCAGGACGAAGCGGGCCACGGCCTGTACCTGTACAGCGCCATGGAAACCCTGGGTGCTGACCGTGACGAAGAGATCGAAAAGCTGCACCAGGGAAAAGCCAAGTATTCCAGCATCTTCAACTACCCCACCCTGAACTGGGCGGACATGGGTGCCGTTGGCTGGCTGGTAGACGGCGCCGCCATTGTTAACCAGGTGGTGCTGCAGCGTACCTCCTATGGTCCCTATTCCCGCGCCATGATCCGCATCTGCAAGGAAGAAAGCTTCCACCAGCGTCAGGGTTACCAGATCCTGCTGGACATGATGCGCGAAGGCACCGAGGAACAGAAAGCCATGGTGCAGGACGCCATTAACCGTCTGTGGTGGCCGGCACTGATGATGTTCGGACCGCATGACGACGAGTCCCCGAACTCCCAGCAGTCCATGGCCTGGAAGATCAAGCGCAAGAGCAACGACGAACTGCGCCAGATGTTTATTGACCAGACCGTGCCGCAGCTCGAATTCCTTGGCTGCACTGCACCGGATCCGGACCTGAAGTGGAACGAAGAAACCGGCCATTACGATTTCGGCGAAATCAACTGGCAGGAGTTCTACGACGTCCTCAAGGGCAACGGTCCCTGCAACCGCGAGCGCATCAAGACTCGCAAGAACGCTATTGACGAAGGTGCCTGGGTCCGTGAAGCGGCCGTCGCCTACGCCGAAAAACAAAAACAGCGCGCACAAGCCGCCTGATACCGGAGGAATACAACATGTCTGAATGGCGCCTTTACGAAGTCTTTGTACGGTCCAAGCACGGCCTGAACCACAAACACGTGGGCAGCGTGCATGCCGCAGACGCCGAGATGGCCATGGAAAACGCCCGTGACCTTTACACACGCCGTAACGAAGGCGTAAGCATCTGGGTGGTTCCCTCCGACGCGATCACGGCGTCCGCGTCCGACGAGAAGGAAGTGCTTTTCGATCCGTCGGAAGACAAGGTTTACCGGCACGCTTCCTTCTACAAGCTGCCCGATGAAGTCGGACACATGTAAGGAGCGGTACCCATGACACAAACAGAAGCATTAAAGGAATACCTGCTGCGCCTGGCAGATTCCGACATGATCCTTGGCCAGCGCCTTTGCGAGCTGTGTGGCAAGGCCCCGGCGCTTGAGGAAGAGATGGCACTGATGAACGTTGCCCTTGATCTCGTCGGCCAGGCCCGCAACTGGTACGAGTATGCAGCCGAGCTGATCGACGATGGCCGCGATGCTGACAAACTGGCCTTCCGCCGGGACGCTCACGAGTATCGCAACCTGCTGATGACCGAGCAGCCCAACGAGGACTACGCCGTCACCATGGGTCGTCAGTTCTTCTTCGACGTGTACCACTACTTCACGCTCAAGAGCCTGACCGAATCCAGCGACGAGCGCATTGCCGGCATCGCTGCCAAGGCGCTGAAAGAGGTGACCTACCACCTGCGCCGCTCCTCGGAGTGGGTGAAGCGTTTTGGTGATGGCACTGAAGAAAGCCACCGCCGCATGCAGGACGCCGTCGACATCCTCTGGCGTTTTACCGGCGAGCTTATCACGCCGGACGACACCGATCGTGTGATGGCCGAGGCGGGCATTGGTCCGGATACTGACCAGCTGGCCAAAGACTGGCGCGGCATGGTCAACGAGGTGCTCACCCAGGCAACCCTGACTCCTGGCGCGGAAGACGCCTGGATGTACATGGGTGGCAAGCACGGCGAGCACACCGAACACCTCGGTTTCATCCTGGCAGAAATGCAGTTCCTGCAGAGGGCCTATCCCGATGCCACAACATGGTGATTCAGACAGCCGGTCAGCTGTCGACATTCTGATTGCCAGTGATCGGGTGCCGGCCAACGCCCGCCCCGATCTGCTGACAGAGGACGACATCTGGGCACTTCTTGAAGAGGTCAAAGACCCTGAAGTGCCGGCAGTCAGTGTCGTGGAGCTCGGCATTGTCCGGGCAGTTCACTGGGACGGCAAAGAGCTGTCCATTGACGTGACCCCGACCTACTCCGGGTGCCCGGCCACCGAACTGATTGAGGAGCTGATCGCCGAGGCGCTACGCGCCGCTGGCTTCCGCGATCCGAAAATCAAACAGGTGCTGACCCCTGCCTGGACCACCGACTGGATCACAGACGAAGGCAAAGAAAAGCTTCGGGCGTTCGGTATCGCGCCACCCGAGGGCAGCTCCAGCAAAATGAGCCTGCTCGGAGAACCGGAAGTCATTGCCTGCCCTCATTGCGGCAGCAAAGACACCGAACGGGTCAGCGAGTTCGGATCCACCGCCTGCAAAGCCCTTTATCGTTGCAAGGAATGCCTCGAGCCCTTCGACTATTTCAAATGCATCTAGAGCCGATACGATCATGAACAAATTTTACTCACTGACCCTCAAAGAGGTCAGACCTGAAACAAGAAACGCCGTATCACTTGCTTTTGACGTGCCTGAAGATCTGGCAGACAAGTTTCACTACCAGCAGGGCCAGCACCTGATCGTGCGCACCAAGCTGGATGGCGAGGAAGTTCGCCGCTCCTATTCGATTTGCCGCAGTGTCAACGACCAGGAGCTTCGCATCGCCGTCAAACAGGTTCCTGGCGGTCGCTTCTCCACCTTTGCCAACGAGCAACTCAAGCCTGGCCAGACTCTGGAAGTCATGCCGCCGCAGGGCCATTTCTCGGTCGATCTGGACCCCGAGCGTGAAGGCAACTACCTGGCGGTAGCCGCCGGCAGTGGTATTACTCCGATCCTCTCGATCGTGAAGACCACCCTGGAAACCGAGCCCAAGAGCGAGGTCACCCTGTTCTACGGCAACAAGGCCACCAGCAGCACCATGTTCCGTGACGAGCTGCAGGACCTGAAAAACGAGTACATGTCCCGCCTTAACCTGGTGTACATCTTCACCCGTGAAGAACAGGACATCGACCTTTACAACGGTCGTATCGACCACGAGAAGTGCGACAAGCTGTTCGATCACTGGATCAATGCCAAGGAGCTCACGGCGGCCTTTATCTGCGGCCCGCAGATGATGACCGAGACCGTGCGCGACTCGCTGCTGAACCACGGCATGGAAAAGAGCAGGATCCACTTCGAACTGTTTACCCCGGCTGGTGGTGTTCCCCAGGCCCGGAAAGACCGGGATCCGGCACACGTCGATCCCCAGTCAATCAGTGAAGTAACGGTGATCGCTGATGGCCGCTCGCTGACTTTCCCGCTGGTGCGCGACACCAAGAGCATTCTGGATGCCGGCAATGAAGAAGGCGCGGACCTGCCCTATTCCTGCAAGGCTGGCGTCTGCTCCACATGCCGAGCCAAGGTCGTGGAGGGCGAGGTAGAGATGGATCAGAACTTTGCTCTGGAAGACTACGAGGTGGAAGCCGGTTACGTGCTTTCCTGCCAGTGCTACCCGATCAGCGACAAGGTGGTTCTGGACTACGACGAAATGTAGTTTCCGCCCCCAAAACAAGACAAGAGCAAGGCAAGTCCCGCAGCAACGGGGCTTGCCTTCGCGTTTCAGAAACGAATGGAGTTTCCCATGTCAGTCCTGAAAAGTTTCATTGCCGGCCAGTGGGTCGGCGAAAAGCCCGCCAAGGCTCTGCCAAGCGCCGTTAACGGCGAGATCGTCGCCCACACCCACGACGACACCCTCGATTTCAAGAACGCTGTTGAGTATGGCCGCAAGGTTGGCGGCAAAAACCTCATGGCGATGGATTTCCAGGAGCGCGCCCTGGCCCTGAAGGCCATGGCCCTGTACCTCCAGGAGCACAAAAAAGAACTCTACGCCCTGTCGATGCATACCGGTTCCACCAAGGGCGATAACGGCATCGATATCGACGGTGGTTTCGGCACGCTGTTCTCCTACGCCAGCATGGGCCGCCGCGAACTTCCCTCGGGCAACGTGGTTCACGAAGGCCCGGTGACTCCGCTGGGCAAGAACAACCACTTTGCAGGCACCCATATCCTGGTTCCCCGCGGCGGCGTTGCGGTTCACATTGACGCCTACAACTTCCCGGTGTGGGGCATGCTCGAAAAGTTTGCACCCACCTTTCTGGCAGGCATGCCGTCCATCGTGAAGCCGGCCACCTCAACCTGCTACGTGACCGAACTCGCCGTCCGCCTGATGCAGGAATCCGGCGCGCTTCCGGAAGGCAGCCTGCAGTTGATCATTGGCAGCACCGGCGACCTGTTTGACCATCTGGAAGAGCAGGATGTGGTGACCTTTACAGGCTCGGCCGCAACGGCACGAAAGCTCAGGAACCACCCGAACATCATCAATCGTTCGATTCCGTTCAACGCCGAGGCCGATTCACTGAACAGTGCCATTCTGGCGCCGGACGTCACCCCGGAGCACGAAGAATTCGACGTCTTCGTGAAGGAAATCCGCCGCGAGATGACCGCCAAGGCCGGTCAGAAATGTACCGCCATTCGTCGTATCTTCGTACCGAAAGACCAGGTGAACGCGGTCTGCGACAAGCTGAAAGAGCAGCTCTCCAAGATCACCGTGGGTGACCCCTCTGTCGAGGGCGTTCGCATGGGTGCACTGGCCTCCATCGACCAGCTGGAAGATGTGAAAGCCAACATCCAGGAATTGCTCAAGACCAGTGAGCTGGTTGTGGGTGGCGAAGGCAACTTCAAGGCTACCGGCGATGGCACCGAGAAGGGCGCGTTCATCGAACCGCACCTGCTGCTCTGCCGGAACCCGGAGAATGGCTGCGGCGCCCACGATATTGAGGCTTTTGGCCCGGTTGCTACCGTAATCCCTTACGAGACCATCGATGATGCGGTTGAGTTGTGCTCCAGAGGTCGCGGTTCCCTGGTTACCACACTGACCACCCGTGATCCCGCCATTGCCGGCAGGATCGCCCCGCTGCTGGCCGCGTTCCATGGCCGCCTGCACCTGCTGGATGCCGAAGCCGCAAAGGAATCCACAGGCCACGGTTCGCCCCTGCCCATGCTGAAGCATGGCGGCCCCGGTCGTGCCGGTGGTGGTGAGGAACTGGGCGGTATCCGTGCGGTTCACCACTACCTGCAGCGCACCGCAATCCAGGGCTCACCCAGCATGCTGGCTGCGGTTACCCGCGAGTATGTACGCGGTGCCGATCTGATCGAAACCGACGTGCACCCGTTCCGTCGCCACTTCGAAGACCTGCAGATCAACGAATCGCTGCTGACTCACCGACGCACCGTTACCGAAGCCGACATCGTCAACTTCGGCTGCCTGTCCGGTGATCACTTCTACATGCACTTTGATGAAATCGCAGCACGGGACTCCCAGTTCGGCAAGCGTATTGCCCACGGTTATTTCGTGCTTTCCGCTGCTGCCGGCCTGTTTGTCTATCCGGGCGAGGGCCCCGTGCTGGCTAACTATGGTCTGGACACACTGCGCTTCATTGAACCGGTTGCCCCGGGAGACACCATCCGGGCACGACTGACCTGCAAGCGCAAGATTGATCAGGGTCGGACATCTCCGGACGGACATCCTCAGGGTGTGGTGGTCTGGGACGTCCAGGTTCACAACCAGAACGACGAAATGGTTGCGAGCTACGACATCCTGACACTGGTTGCCAAGAAGCCCGAGTAACACCGGGCTTTCCTGTTTTCTCCCTGTCCTGGACCCCAGGGAGAAAGCGTCAGGCAAATAAAAGGGGGACAGGTCGCAAGACCTGTCCCCCTTTTATTGGTGCAAGAAAAACCCGGGCGCTTACATGCCCAGATAGGCTTCCCGCACCTTCTCATTGCTGAGCAGCTCACGGCCGGTCCCTTCGATCACTACCTTGCCGGTTTCCAGCACGTAGCCGCGATCTGCCAGAGCCAGCGCCTGGGAGGCATTCTGCTCTACCAGGAAGATGGTAATACCCTCTTCCTTGAGTTCCTTGACGATGTTGAAGATCTCCTCAATGATCAACGGCGCCAGACCCATGCTGGGCTCATCCAGCAGCAGCAGTCTTGGCTTGGCCATCAGGGCACGGCCCATAGCAAGCATCTGTTGCTGGCCACCGGAGAGCTCGCCTGCCAGGTTATGGCGCTTCTGTCGCAGAATCGGAAACTTGGTGTACATCCGTTCCAGATCGTCCATTACCTCGGGGGTTTTGCCACGGGTATAGGCGCCCAGAAGCAGGTTGTCATGAACGCTCAAGTCCTTGAACACCTGCCGGCCTTCAGGCACCTGGACGATGCCATCAGCTACCCTCTGATCGGCAGTGATCTTCGAGAGATCCTTGCCTTCAAAGGTGATGGCACCCCGGTCTGTGGGCTGAAGACCCGAGATAGTCATCAACAGTGTGGATTTGCCAGCACCATTGGCGCCTACCAGTGACACGATCTCACCACTGTTGATGTGGATGTCCACATCATGCAGCACTTCAATCTGGCCGTAGGACGTTACCAGTCCCTTGATGGACAGCATCTCTTCTTTGGCATGAGGCGCAGTCACCCGGTCTGCGTGCTTCAGGCCGAGACCACCGAATTTCTCGGGGGTATAACTGACAATCTGGTGCCGCAATTCCCGGAATTCCTCCCGGACGCGCTCACCGAACAGAGGATCATTTTCCACGTCCCGCGCTTCAATGATCTGCTGCCAGTCTTCCTCGGTCAGGAGTTTACGGGCCCGTGGAATAACCACGCCCTCTTCCTTGCGAATGTGTTTGCGCAAGGCTTCCGTGAAACGGGCCAGAGCATGGCTGAACTCTTCGCGACCTTCCGGCCAGCCTTTTTCACACTCCGCCAACAACTGGCGCAACTCCACCAGCTTTTCATGACCGATGACATAGCCCTTCGCCAGCTTCTCCAGCAGAGGCGCTGTCTCGGGGGACTTCTCACTGAGCCGTTTGTAGAGCTCAATGTCAGTGGGCGTGCTATGGACCCGCTGGGAGAAGTGCTGAATGTAATCAAAAATGGTCTTCAGCAGCCGCTCATCCGGGCGCTGATCGTTAAGGTTCATATCACTCAGCAACTGGTCCAGCAGATCCAGAATCCGCCACAGCGCCTGGTGTTCATGAACAATAATCCGTACGGCCTGCTCACTGCGTGACTGGGCAGGCGCCATTTCAGTATTTTGCTCGCTCATGTGAAATGTCTCCTTGCTCAGCCACCCAGATAGGCGGCGATAACATCCGGGTTCTGGCGAATTTCCTCGGGGGTCCCTTCCGCCAGAACACGGCCATAGTTAAGCACCAGCAACCGATCGGATATCCCCATCACCAGTTTCATATCGTGCTCAACCAGCATTACCGTGGTGCCCTGATCCGCAATTTTCCGGATCAGATCCTCCAGGGCAGCGGTTTCAACCGCGTTCAAACCGGCGGCGGGCTCGTCCAGGAGGATTACCTTTGGTTCAGCGGCCAATGCCCGGGCAATCTCCAGGCGCTTCAGCGCGCCATAGGACATCGCCGATGCTTCGGCATCCAGGTAGTCACCGCATCCCACGTACTCCATCAGCTCGGCGGCGCGCTTGCGGGCCGCGGCCTCGTTGCGGCGCAAGGAAGGCAAACGGAACAGGGTCGTAAACAGGCTGCTTTTGAGCTGCAGATGCCGGCCCAGCATCACGTTTTCGATGGCGGTCATGTTCATGCAGATCTGCATCTGCTGGAACGTGCGGCACATGCCCCGCTCTGCCAGTTCATTGGGCTCCAGCTTGGCGGTGCTCTCACCATTCAGCAGGATCTCGCCTTTGGTCGGCGTATAGAGCCCTGTGATCAGGTTAAACAGCGTTGTCTTGCCGGCACCATTGGGGCCGATAACAGAATAGACCTGTCCGGCTTCAACCGAAAAGCTGACGCCTTCCACCGCATGGACACCACCAAAGGCTTTATCCAGCCCCTTTACTTCGACCAGTGCTGTCATGCCTCACCTCCCGCTTTCTTGCGCATTTTCTTGGAAACAAACGCGGTCAGTGTGGGCAGCAGCCCTTTTGGCATGAAAATCATGGTGAGCATCAGGATCAGGCCGAACATGACATGTTCCAGCTCCTGGAAATCTGCCAGAACCTGGGGCAAAAGCTTCAGCACCACGGCGCCAAGAATGACACCGAAGGTCGAGCCCATACCACCCAGAACAACCATGGTGATGAACAGGATGGAGAATTCGAAGCTTGCTACCGCAGGCGTAATGAAGCCCTGGAAGTGGGCATAAAGACTGCCCATCAGGCTGGCGTAGATCGCCGAGATCACGAACACCAGGCTTTTGTATTTCGCGGTGTTCACACCGACAACGCTGGCAGCCACTTCCGAGCCGTGAACCGAACGCAGCGCCCGGCCAATCGGCGATTCAATGAGGTTCAGAGCAAACCACACCGCTACCAGAAGCACCACGCTGGCGAAGATATACCAGGCCTGGAAGCCTTCGATCGTGATACCGAACAGCGAATAGCGACCAAACGCGCTCAGCTCCCAGCCAAATATTTCGAAAGCCGGCACCGGCATACCGTCTGGCCCGCCGGTCAGTGCACGCTCGTTGTTCAGGATGATGGCAATAATAAAACCAACGGCAAGCGTCGCCATGGAAAGGTAGTGGCCTTTCAGACGCAGAATCGGACGGCCGACAATCCAGGCAATCGCGCCCACAACGATGGCTCCAACCACCAGAGCAGGTACCGATGACCAGCCATAAGTACCGGTTGCGATGCCGGTAAAATAAGCGCCGAGGCCAAAGAAGCCGGCATGTCCCAGGCTGATCTGGCCGGCAAAACCTACCAGAAGGTTCAGGCCAACAACCGTAGCGGCAATGATCGCCATCTGGGTAACCAGTTCGTAGTGAAACGGGTTGCCCAGAAACGCGGGCAGAATGACAAGAATGAGGGCGAGGATCACCAGTCCCCGCAGGCGCGACTGCATAAACGTGTTCAACATCAGACGCGCTCCACTACCTTGGCACCGAACAATCCGCGGGGCATGAAGAACAGCACCAGCAGGATCATGGAGAATGCAACGGCATCCTTGTAGTCCGATGAAATGTAGCCGGCCGCCATGGCTTCAACGATGCCTAGCGAGAGACCACCGACCACCGCGCCAACACCGCTACCCAGGCCGCCAATGGCAGCCGCCACAAAGCCTTTCAGCCCCAGAATGATACCGATGTCGTAGGACGTGAACGTGATCGGGGCAACAACAATACCGGCCACGGAGCCCAGTAATGCCGAAACCATGAATGCCAGCATCAGAACCATCTGAGTCCGGATACCGACAAGACGCGCAGCCTCCTTGTTCATGGATGTCGCCAGGATAGCCTTGCCAATCAGTGTCTTGGTAAAGAAAAGCACCAGGCCGACCACCAGGATCGCGCCAATACCGAGAACCCAGAGGCTCTGGCTATTCAATACCGCTCCGAAAACTTCAATAGGCTGGTCTGTGCTGAAATTCTGCATCACATGGTATTCCTTGCCCCAGACAACCTGGGCAATACCACGGATAAAGATCGACGCCCCGATGGTGATAATGATCAGGGTAACAACATCGGCCTGCTTGGCAGGTGCAATCGCGAACCGCTGCAGGGCGACGCCAAGAATACCGGCCAGAATGACCGCCAACACGACTGCCAGGATCATGGGCACGCCCATGGCCGTAAGCGAAACCGTAGCCATGCCTCCAATCATCAGAAACTCGCCCTGGGCGAAGTTGATGACGTGACTGGCGTTGTAGATGAGGGTAAAGCCGAGGGCTATCAGGGCGTAAGTCGCACCGATAGTAATCCCGGTGAACAGGTACTGTAAGAATTCTGCGAGCATAGCGGTGGTTCCGGTCGAACATCGGCTGGCGACTTACCCTGAATAGGGGGCGTCGCCAGCCGCGAGACAGGTTAAAGGGGTATCAGTCGATCAGTTTCCATTCGCCATTCTGGACTTCCAGAATGCGGAAGGAGTCTGGATCAAGGCCGTTGTGGTCTTCCGGTGACATGTTGAATACACCGGTTACGCCGACATAGCCCTGGATATTCTCCAGTGCGTTACGAACGGCTTCCGGATCGGTCGAGCCGGCTTCTTCCATAGCGCGGACCGCCAGCATCAGGCCATCGTAGGCGTAGGCACCGAAGGTGGACACCTTGGAATCCCAACGGGCTTCGTATTCAGCCTTGTAGTTCTGAACCACTTCTTTCTGGGGATCGTCGTTCGGCAGGGAATCCGGCACCAGCAGCGGAGACGCTGGCAGGCGAAGGCCTTCTGCAGACGAACCGGCGAGCTCGAGGAAGCTGTCGGATGCAACACCGTGGGACTGATAGAACGGGAGTTCCATGCCCAACTGAGCATAGTTGCGGGTTACGATGGCCGGGCCCTGACCGAAACCGAAGTTCAGCACCGCTTCCACACCACTTGTGTTACGGATATTGGTCAGCTGGGCGGTCATGTCTGTATCAGATCCGCTGTAGGTAACATCTGCCACAACTTCCATGCCCATCTGCTCGGCGACTTCCAGAGTCTGTGTGCGACCGGAGCTTCCGAAACCACCCGTGCCTGAGATCAGGCCGAACTTGGTGATACCGCGGTCTTTCATATCGCTCAGGATACGTTCCGCCGCCATGCGATCAGTCTGCGGAGTCTTGAACACCCACTTCTTGACCGGGTTGGTAATAACGACCGCACCGGCCAGGGAAATAAACGGCACCTGGGCCTGTTCAATCAGAGGAACCGCCGCCATGGTGGCGCCGGTGGTACTGCCGCCAACGATGATGTCAACCCGGTCCGAACGGATCAGGCGACTGGCAAAGTTGCGTGCAGAGGAGGCGTTGCCAACGTCGTCGTAGTGGATCAGCTCCAGCTGACGACCAAGTACACCACCTTCTTCGTTGATTTTTTCGACGTACATCTCGAGCGTTTTCAGCTCGGGATCGCCGAGAAAGGATGCCGGACCTGTGACAGACAGGAAGGAACCGATCTTGATGGGTTCAGCGGCCTGTGCGCTCATCATCATGAGGCCGGCGGCTGCGACGGCTGCGCATTTTCCTGCGCGACGAATCACTGTTTTAAACATTGTTTTTGTTCTCCCGTTTTTTGCAGGGGCTTGAGTTTTTGTTTCTTCGCTCCCGGTATGATTCGATACCATTGACGAATATCAAATGAAGTTATTGTATCATAACGCTCGTGTCAACTGATTTCCGGGAGTGCCAACGCGGCTCTTTCAGTAAAGCCGACACTGGCAGAACACGCCAGCACCGCTGATCGAAAGACAAACCTTTACCTGACACGTAAGAACCGCATAATACGTGGAACATGTTTCATTGATTCTTATTTGCGAACTCAGGCCATGACTGCAAAAAGCCAGCTAGAACTGCTCGTCAAAAACTTCCAGAAGAAGCGACCCCTCCGGGCCGGCTCTCTCATCATCACCATCTACGGTGATGCCATCGTTCCCCGCGGCGGCAATGTATGGCTGGGCAGCCTGATGAAGCTGGTTGAACCCATGGGTATCAGCCAGCGACTGGTCCGCACCTCGGTGTATCGACTGGTCCAGGAGTCCTGGCTGCAGACCGAGAAGGTGGGCCGTTGCAGTTATTACAGCCTGACCGGCCCTGGACTGCGTCGGTTCGAGCAGGCGTTTCAGCACGTTTACAATCTGGATACCGAAGAATGGAGCGGCAGCTGGTGCCTGGTTTACCTGAACCAACTGTCACCGGAGCTCAGACAGAAAGTCCGTGAAGAGTTGAAATGGCTCAGTTTTGGCAGCATGGCTCCCGGGTTGATGGAACATCCGCGGTTTACGCGTAGCGAACTGATCCCGATGCTTCAGGAGTGGGGCGCTCTGGACGACACCATCGTGATGCAGACCATGCCCATGGAGCAGAAGAGTCCAAGAGCCCTCAGGCTGCAAGTTCGCGAAAGCTGGAACCTCGAGGAGCTGGGCGGTCGCTACAGGCGCTTCCTGAGCCAGTTCCGCCCCTTGTGGCGAGAACTGCAGACAGAAGATACCCTCAGCCCCGAGGAGTGCCTGATTCTCCGGATCCTGCTGATCCACGAATACCGAAAGATCCTTTTGAGGGATCCACTGCTGCCGGATGAACTGTTACCCGGTGACTGGGAAGGCCGCAGCGCCAAACAGCTTTGCCGCAACCTTTATCGGCAGATCTATGCGCGCGCCGAGCAGTGGCTGGACGCGAACCTCGAGAACGCTTCTGGTCCGCTTCCGGGGCCCGGTGAGAAGTTCTACAAACGCTTTGGCGGCCTGAGAGATACCGCTGCCCAGACTGACCTGAGGACGGAACCGGAGGTGCTGTAACCGACGGTCAGTCAGGTGATTTGCCGTCAGCGGAAGAGAGCTGCTTTCTGGTTGCCAGGCGCCCCTCCCGACGGATCTGTGCGTTTTTGAATCGGCGCCGCTGCTCCTCCGTCTCCGGAACCACATCCGGTACCTCCACAGGGCTGTCATGCTCGTCCAGCGCAACAAAGGTGAAGAAGGCCGAGAGAATATGCCGGGTATCGCCGGTATAGCTGTTCTCCGCCTCTACCCTGGCCCCGATCTCCATGGACGAGCCCCAACTGCGGTTCAGCGACAGGCTGAACAACAGCGTATCATTTCCCTTCGCCGGCGCCCTGAAATGGATTGAATCCACGGCAGCCGTCACACAGACATGGGCAGAATGTCGTTCTGCCACAACCAACGCTAACCGGTCGCATTTGGCCATGATCATCCCGCCGAACACCGTGTCGTGGGAGTTCATGTCGTTCGGAAATACCTTGTAAACGTGCTTCTCAATTGCAGATGCTGAGACGGGCTTTGAAGGCTTGTCAGCCATTAATGATCCTCTTTTTCCGGTGCCGATGAAGCAATTACCTCTCTGACGACATTCGCACTGTGCAAAAACGCCGCCTGCTCCTTTTCATCCAACCGCGGATGCAGGACTCGCTCAATGCCATTACGGCCAACAACCGCAGGCAGGCTCAGGCAAACATCATCCACGCCGAGAAAGCCGTCAACGCGAAGACTGACCGGTAGCGTGTGCTTCGAATCATTTGCAATGCATTCAATGATCTCTGCCGCCGCCAGGGCAACGGCATAATTGGTACAGCCCTTGTGCTTCAGAACCTCAAAACCCGCACGGGACGCTCTCTCGAACAAAGCATACCGGCCGGGCGTAGCATCGAGTGTTTCGCCACCAACATCCGCGCAACTCATTGCGGGAAACTGGCTGTCTCCGTGCTCGCCCAGAATGTAGGCGCGAATATCCTCACTGTGGATGCGAAGCTCTTCTGCCAGTAATTGGCGAAACCTGCTCGAATCCACCAATGTGCCGGTTCCGATAACCTGATTCGGACGAAAACCGCCAAACTCCAGAGCATAATGCACCAGAACGTCCACCGGATTCGACACCATCACGATCTTGCAGTCGGGCGACATCCTTGCCAACTCTGGCATCAGCTCCTTCATCAACTGGACATTCCCCTGCGCCAGTTCCAGACGACTGCTCATGTTTTTCGGTGTAGGAACGGATGCGCAGACGGCAATCACATCCGAGCCGGCGGTATCGGAAATCGTACCGGCAGTAACCTGTGCAGGCGTATTTACAAACAACTGACCGTGCCGCAGATCAAGCACATCACCCAGCACGGATTGTTTGCTTCGGCCAACCAGAACCAGTTCATCGATGATGTTTTTCAACGTCAGCACGAAAGCCAGCGTTGACCCGACATTCCCCGTGCCAATGACCGAAACTTTCATACCCCTTTTCTCCCACTGTGGAACTGCGCAAAGAACGGACCTGAAATACTGGTTTACCTGAAATCATGTATTAAGATGGCCCCTGACTTACTGACTCAGGGATGATCAAGGTATGGTGAAGCGACATTTCCGCTATTCCGCCAGCATTTTAAAAACAGGCCAGCTACTGGGCGCGCTAGGTGCACTAATGGCCTTCATGCTGGGCAGCCTCCTCCTGCTGGAACTGCCAAACCTCAGCGAAATGAACCCGGCACAGATCTACAGGGATGATCGTGGCAACGTCCACTTCGAATTACAGATACTGGCTATCGTTTCGCTGATCGGCGCGCTGGTTGCGGCAGCCAACCGCAAAGTGAAAGTGACCCTGGACAGCGAGACCCTGAGCATCAAAATCCCCAAACTGACCGGGCTTGGGTTGATGGGACTGACCACAGGCGAGCATAGAATCCCGCTGCACACCATACGGAAGATCGAGCTTACGCCGGTGACGGGATTCCGGAATATGGCCCAGGCTATTCAGCAATCGCGGCTCAGTCTCGTTACTGACAGTAAAACCTACCTGCTTCAACCCTACAACTTTTTGAGGGTCGGCGGCCCCGATCATAGGATGGGCCTTGCGGGAGCTTTCGGAAAACCGAAGGCAAGGGTCGAAACCATGATCAGCGAAGCGCCCCTCGTGAGAGCACTGTCGGAAGCGGCAATTGAAGCACATGTTACCTCGACGCCTGTCGACCGCACCGGCCCTCTCGCCAAACACTTCAATCTGCTCAAGCACCGGGGCATGGTGGTTCAACTATCGTTACTGGCCGGCCTGGGCCTCTATGCACTGACCGACTACCTGTTGCTCACCAATTACCTGATTCTCGGAGATTTGCCCATGTGGCCATTTGTCTCGGTGTGGCTGCTTGCCAGCGCGATGGGAATCAGGCTTGGCCGAGGCGCCCCCGGCGCTGAAAAACTGGGGGTTGCCGCCATGCTTTGCATCGTGGCAGTAGCAGCAACTTACCCCGGCATACAACGCTACACCCTGATCGTTTCACCGGAGCCTGCGCCCGTTGCCTACAAGATGACTGAAACGGCTCACTTCGAGCATTCGAGCTACCCTGCGATCGATCAGCGAAGCAGCAACATTGAGGAATACTGGCAGAGCCTGGAACCAGGAACGGACGTCGTTTTCCCAGTTCACAAACCGGCATTGGGCTTCGCTCTGGTTGACATGTCCCCTGTTTACGAAAAGAGCCGTGCATTTTACCGGGCCAGGAAATAACGGGATTCCCGCAGGCACTGCAGCGAAACTCAAGGGGAAAGAGCAGGTTCGGCCTCTCTTTCCTTCGCCCGTCTTGCCAGGTGAAGCATCAAAACCCCCAACGCCATCACCACCAGGGTCAGCCAGAGACCGTTGGTATAGTTACCTTCGACATCGGCCAGATAGCCGACCACGGCGGGTGCCATCATCTGTGCAATGCCATAGCTGAAAGTCAGCCTGCTCATGGGCCGCGAGGGATTCTCCGGGAAAGCCCGCCCCACCATCGCCAGCATCATGCTGACGATACCGATGAAGCTGACACCATAGATCACCGAGCTGACCATCACACTGGCCAGGCTGGTATTTACAATCAGCATCAGGATGCTGACGGAGTTCAGAGTGTAGGCCAGGTATAGCGCCAGCCACTGCCCCCACCGACGGGAGAACACATCCCACAACCAGCAGGCCGGGGTAGCGGAAAGGCCAGCAATCAGCCAGACCAGCCAGCCCTGCCCCTGAAGCTCGGGCATGGATTCAGCAATAGCCACCAGAAAGGTAGCCGTGACCACATAGCCAACGCCGGCGCAGAAGTACGCCAGTTGCAGGATACGTATGAATCGACTGCGCTCGTCGCCACCAGCGGTTGTCCCCGTTTTTGGCAAGGCACAGGCGCGGTAATCGGGCATCCAGCGCCAGGCGGGGATCAGCAACGCCAGGGCCACCAGACCATAGATCACCCATTGCTGGTCCCAGGTAAACGGATCCTTGATCAGTTCCGCGGTAACAGCGGTCAGAACAATCCCGAGCCCGATGCCGGAAAAGAAAACGCCAAGCTCGGACTTCTGGTTGTTCTTGATCAACCAGCTCATCAGCAGACCCGCGCCAAGCAACATGCCCGCTGAGGTGCTCAGCCCTGAGATGAAACGCAGGATGAACCAGAGCCAAACGTTGGTGGTGTACCCCATGAGAACCGTCGAAACCACAGCGACCACCAGCCCGAGCTGGTAAAGCCTGACCTTGAGACCTAGATCGCTGATGCGGGTAATCAGCACTGCACCAGTCAGATAGCCGGCGTAGTTAACCGTCGCCAGCATGCCGACAACGGATTTGCTCAGCCCCAGTGCAGCCACCATCTCCGGGATCATGGGCGTGTAGGAAAACCGGGCAATCCCCACCATGACCACAACAGCAATCACGCTGGCGACCAGCACCTTTATCGTTTCTATTGGCTTCACAGGGTTTCCTTACTTCGGAACGGCTTCAGATCAGGCGCGACCCAGGAACTTGCGCTCCTCCACGTTGATGCGAATGCGATCGCCGGTGGAGATGTGCTCGGGAACCTGAACAACCAATCCCGTGGCAAAACGGGCGGGCTTGGTTCGGGCCGTCGCAGAGCCACCCTTCACAGACGGGTCCGTCTCCTCGATTACCAGCTCAACCGTGGGCGGAAGAGCCAGCGAAACCGGCGAATCTTTCAACAGGATGACCATGACGCCCTGAGTATCTTCGGAAATGAACAGCAGCTCGTCGGCAATGGCCTCGCGGTTCAGGCTGTACTGGGTGAAATCCTCGGTATCCATGAACACGTATTCATCGCCATCGGCGTAAGAAAAGGTGGCTTCACGGCGAGTGAGATCGGCCAGGTTAAGCATGTCCGAATCCTTGAAGGTCTCGTCCAGCTTCTGACCAGTCACCACAGCGTACATACGCATGCGGTAGAGACTGCCGCCGGCCCGGCCCTGGGGCACTGAACGCTCGATGTCCTTTACAAAATACACCCGACCATCGTATTCAACGGCGGAGTTCTTTTTGATTTCACTGGCTCTGGGCATGTCTTCTGTTTCCGTAAAATAATTGGGGTTTTGGGGCTGCTGATATATCACGACTTCGCCCCGGAATCGATAGCTCTTAGCTTACTAGAGCTCTCACATCAGATAGAAAGCGGTCAACCTGTTCATTGGTCGTTGCCCAGGAACACATCAGGCGGGCACTGCCTCCAATAAAGTTGTAGAAGCGCCAGCCTTTGGCCCGCAGTGCTGCCTGCAACGGCTCCGGCATCTCCACGAAAACACCGTTGACCTGTCTCGGGTACCTTAGCTGGATACCGGGAAGGCCTTCCAGCCCCGCGGCAAGACGCTGGGCGCAGGCGTTGGCGTGGCGGGCGTTCTGCAACCACACATCGCCTTCGAGAAGCCCGCACCAGGGTGCAGAAATATAGCGCATCTTGGAGGCCAGCTGACCAGCCTGCTTACAACGCCACTCAAAGTCCTCCGCCAGAGACCGGTTGAAGAACACCACCGCCTCGCCGAGCGCCAGGCCGTTCTTGGTACCGGAAAAGCATAAGACATCGACACCGGCCTTCCAGGTAATCTCCGCTGGATGCACATCCAGCGCAGCCACCGCATTGGCGAAGCGGGCACCGTCCATATGAATATTGAGCTTGTGGCGATCGGCGACCGACCGGATAACCTTCAGCTCCTCCGGTGTATAGACCGTGCCAACCTCTGTGGCCTGGGTCAGGCTGAGCGCCTTGGGCTTTGGGTAGTGAATATCGGTTCGTTTGGTTACCAGATGCTCGATACTCTCCGGTGTCAGCTTGCCGTTCTCGCCCTGCCCCAAGAGCAGCTTGGCACCATTGGAGGCATACTCCGGGCCGCCGCACTCGTCCGTTTCTATGTGGGCCAGCTCGTGGCAGATCACGCTGTGAAACGACTGACCGATGGACGCCAGAGCCAGCGAGTTGGCAGCGGTGCCGTTGAACACGAAGTAAACGTCGCAGTCGGTATCGAACAGCGTTCTAAGACCATCCGCTGCTTTTTGCGTCCAGCTGTCCTCGCCATAGGCCGGCTCATCCATCCGGTTGGCCGCTTCCATGGCTTTCCAGGCCTGTGGGCAAACACCGCTGTAGTTGTCGCTGGCAAACTGTTCGGACTGGGACACAATCGCTCCTGAAAACTGAAAGGAAAGCCTTTAACGTTATAGGAACCGCCAGCCGTTGCCAACTTGCCAATCACCCGGTTGCCACCGGATCGGCGGAATGGCGAAGCCCGATACTTTATACTCGTGCCCCTGGAAGCCATCATCATAAGGACCCTCTTGCCATGAGGCGTTTCAATATCGCCAGCATTCCCGGCCGGATTATTACCGCCATTATTGCAGTCGCCTGCCTGGCCGGCAGCTATTACGCAATGACAACAGGTCTCGGCAAGCTCACCGAGGCCCGGCAACTGGAACGACTCCCGGATACGCCCGTCGGGGCCCTGACCACCGGGCCTTATGTGATCGCGGGAGAAATCACGGATCAGCTGGGAACTCTGGAAACGCCCTATTCCAAAACCGAAGCGGTCTACTACCGGTACAAACTGGAAGAGGAGTATCGCGACTCCGACGGTGATCTGCGTATCCGCACGCTGGATTCTGGAGCTCGGGGTCGCAATTTCCTGCTCAGGGACCAGACCGGCTCCGTCACTGTGGCAGCGGGCGGCAATCCTGACGCAGCGGAATGGATACTGGACCGAACCTATCGCCAACAGTCCGGCCGGCGAATCTATTCTGAGTGGGCGCTGGTTCCCGGCCACACAGCTCGGGTGATCGGCCAATACAGCAGCGAAAGCACATCGCTTAACTTTGCTGGCCTCGAGGACTTCAGCCTGCCAGCCATGGTATCCAGGAACACCCTGGCCGCGGACAGTGGCGACCGGTTCTTCGAAGCTGCCATCCGCATTTCCATAGCAACGGGTCTGCTGGCCCTGGGCATCGCCCTGATACTTCCCCTTATCAGGATTCACCGGTTCTGGGTTTATGTGTTGGTGATGACTTTTGCGGTCTCTGGAACACTTTCGGTACTGGGCATCAACAAACTCCGGCAGGAATGGTCTGCCATCGCCAACTTGTATGAGGCCCGCTATCAAAAAATCGAGGAAACAAGCGCCCGCTCACTGGTGCTAGCCGACGTCGCTGCTTTACAGCAACTGATCCGCCAGAGCACCAGTGGCTGGCTGGACCGTTGGATGTTCCGGAGCGTGGTCCAGAATCGCCTGCCAGTCCCCGAGCTTGACGAGCAGACCGCCAGTATTGCCCGATCCATTGTGGCCAGCCAGCCTGTTGGCCGATACCAGCATGCCTGGACCAGCCGAGGACTTGCAGTGGCAAGCATTATTGCCGCCCTGCTGCTGTTGTGGCTATCCATCCGCACCGTCAAGTTCAAGCGCCTGATCGAAGCGGTGCCCACCAGCAGCACCCGGGGACTCAGTTTTGGTCTATCGGAGCTCAAGGCGATGGTGGATGTCGATGATGAGCACCCTCCTCTCCGGGATCCACTGAAAAACGAGAAATGCGTGGCCTTCGATTACAAGGTGGAGGAAAAGCGTGGCTCCGGAAAAAACGAGAAATGGCGAGTCATTGAGCATCGGGAAGAACGAGCGCCTTTCTGGCTGGAGGACAGCGAGGGAAAGGTTCTGGTCCAGCCAGACGGTGCGAAGATCGAATATCCTCAGTACCATTCAGAGCGCCAGGGCGACAGGCGTTACACCGTTCGATTCCTCGATACCTTCGTGAACGTTTACTGCCTGGGCTTTGCCGGCCTGGATCGCGATCAGCCGGACCGGCTCACCATCCAGAAGGACGAAGCCTCACCCTTCCTGATCAGCGGTAATGAAGAGGAAGACATTGTGCTGGACCGAGGGGCGCGGGGTTTCGCGGGCATCGCCCTGACACTCGGATTGTTCCTGTTCTCCACCACCGCACTGTTTGCTGCAGACGGTGGTTTCAGCCCGGACAACCTGATTCTGTCGGCTCTTACGGTACCGATCATCTTGCTCATCTACACCGGAATACTGCACTACAACGACATTGTGTTCCTGAAAAACCGCGTGGATCGGGCAGCCGCCAATATCGACACCATTCTCCAGCAACGCCATGAGCTCTGGCCCAACCTGGAGAAAGTCGTCAAGGCGTCTCTGGCCCATGAAAAGCAACTGCTGAAGGCCATTGCCCAGTTACGCAGCGCAGACCCTGTCGAAATGAGCTCGAACGGGCAGGCAGACAAGTTGATGCAGTTTGAAAAGAAGGTAACAAATGCGCTTCAGGCCCGAATCGAGGGATACCCGGACCTGAAGAACAATGAGGTGATTCAGAAATTCATGTCGATCATGGCAGAGACGGAAAACTACCTGTCACTGCTGCGAAACAGCTTTACCGAGAGTGCCATGATCTACAACACGCGGATCCAGTCGTTCCCGGACGTGATCCTGGCCAAGCTGTTCCGTTTTCGTGAAGCACCGCAGTTCAGTTCGGAAACCTGAACTAGCCATTCAGGCCAAGGTGCTCGGCGTCCTGCTCGATGCAACGATCCAGCAGCGCCAGATAGTCCGCCTTGGCCTTCACCTTGGTTTCACGATGGGCGCGCATGTTCAGGGTTTTGAAATGGAGCGCCAGTTCGGTAGCCCGCTCAACCAGCTTGTCCTGGGCAACCACCTCATCCAGGAAGCCCGCCTCTACGGCGCCTTCCGGATTGTATATTTCGGCATTCACTACGGAACGGTAGAAGTGAGCCGGCGCCAGCCGATGGCGGGCAATTTCAATCCCGGCATGGTGCATGGTCATGCCGATGGCCACTTCATTCAGGCCCAGTTTGAAGGGCCCCTCAATACCAATACGGTGATCCACTGACAGCAGAATAAACGCGCCCTTGGCAATGGCATGACCGCTACAGGCACCGATAATCGGCAACGGGAACGCCGCCAGACGGCGGGTAAAGGTGGAGCCGGTCTTGACCAGCGCAGCTGCCTCTTTCGGCCCCTTCTGCATTTCTTTCAGGTCATATCCGGCAGAGAACACGCCTGGCTGGCCGGTCAGGATCACAACGGCCTTATCCTGCTCTGCCTGATCCAGCGCGGCATTGAGCCCCTCGAAAACTTCCTGGCTCAGGGCATTGGCCTTGCCATTGCTGATGGCAATCGTCGCAACACCGTCTTTCAAATCATAACTTACCAGATCAGTCACCTGTTCTACCTCTCTACCGGAATTAAAGTGAGCGTTTGTTTACTTCAGTGGGCCTGATTGTGTGTTACGCGGGGCCGAGTTTCAATATCAGATGGTCATGTCGCTATGACAGGACCGGGAATGGACTCAATACATTGGCCGGTACGGTCGCAAAGCGAACATTCGATGGCATGCCCTAGCGAAAGCGATTCCCGTCGACTTTCTCGGCGTAACAGTCCGTCAAAGACTTCGCCAACGGTGAGTAAAGAAATCCAGGAACACTTGAATACGTGACGCCAACGTGGTGTTTCGGTAGTAAACCGCGTTGACCAACTCTCTCGGGTTTGGGCGGGCAACGTAATCATCTAGCATTTCCACCAAGCTTCCCTTCCCGAGATCCTCGGCAATCATGAAACGAGAGAGATAGGCTATGCCGTTGCCTTGCAGGCAAAGTTGGCGAACAGCTTCACCACTACTCGCTCGAATCGTCGGTCTCACCCTCATTCCCTCGCCCAGATGCCAAAAATTCAACGACTCGGGAGCGGTAAAACCAATGATGTCGTGTTCTTGGAGGTCGGCAGGCGAGTCACAATCACCTTTACGTTTCAGATACTCCGGTGATGCAACCACTGACAGTGGGGAACGACCGAGTACCCGGGCGTGCAGAGTTGAGTCATCCAGGGGGCCGATCCGTATTGCAATGTCGATCCGGCGTTCCAGAAGATCCACGATCTGGTCACTGGCCGTCAGTTCGAGCTCAATGTCCGGATAGGCCGCCCTGAATTCCCTCACGTGCGGAACGATCTGATGCAACAGGAACGGATTTGCGGCATCTACCCTTAACCGTCCGGCTGGCCGTTGCTTGCGAATGGCTAGCTGCTCCTCAGCTTCCTCAAGCGCCGCCAAACCACCCCGCACCGTCTCTACAAACAAATGCCCTTCCTCTGTCAGCGCCACCTTACGAGTCGTTCGATTCAAAAGTGTGGTGTTCAAGGACGCCTCTAAACGAGTAACAGCTCGGGAAACCCGAGTCACGGACACCTCCAGCTGCTCCGCCGCGCCACTGAAGCTGCCACTGTCCACCACAGAGAGCAGGAAATGGAGATCGTCCGAACGGCTTTTCATTTTCATTTTCCGCAAAAGTTATTTTCAGAAAGCACTGTTTATCGCAAAAGTATGAAAGACCACACTAGGCAGCGTCAATCAACTCCAATGGAGATACGTTATGCCTATTGCATTATTTGCGCTGACATTAAGCGCCTTTGCAATCGGGACCACCGAATTCGTGATTGTCGGTCTGGTCCCGACCATCGCCCAAGATTTGGGCGTTACCCTGCCTTCAGCCGGCCTCTTGGTCAGCTTGTATGCCCTTGGTGTCGCCGTTGGCGCGCCTGTCCTTACTGCACTAACAGGACGCTGGAATCGGAAGTGGGTTCTGCTGTCCCTTATGAGTCTTTTCATCATCGGTAATGTGCTTGCCTGGATGGCCCCGAATTACGCCTCTCTGATGACCGCTCGAATCCTGACGGGGCTCGCCCACGGTGTGTTCTTCTCGATTGGCTCAACGATTGCGACCAGTCTTGTTTCAAAAGACAAGGAGGCCAGCGCAATAGCCATCATGTTTACCGGTCTGACGGTGGCTCTGGTTACAGGCGTTCCTCTGGGCACGTTTATTGGGCAAACGTTTGGCTGGCGCGCAACCTTCCTGACCGTGGCTGCGCTTGGCGCAATCGCTCTGGTCGGCAGCGCCTTGCTTGTGCCCAAAAACCTGAAGCAATCTGCTCCAGCGACACTGCGCCAACAGCTTGAGGTTATTACACATCCCAGACTGCTGCTCGTGTACGCAATGACCGCAGTCGGCTATGGCGGCACCTTCACGGCATTCACCTACCTCACGCCAATTCTGCAGGATGTCACCGGGTTTGCTTCTGGCGTCGTCAGTATCTTGCTGCTGGTTTATGGCGTGTCCGTAGCAACCGGCAACATCTGGGGAGGCAAGTTGGCAGACCGCCTTGGGCCAACCTCAGCCCTGTACATCATCTTTGGCGGCCTCGCAGCGATCCTGTTTGCGCTCACATTCAGCGCCTACAACCCCATTGCAGCCGTCATCACGTTACTGGTTTGGGGCGCCTTTGCGTTCGGTAATGTGCCTGGGTTGCAGGTCTATGTCGTGCAGTTGGCCGAGCGATTCACCCCACATTCGGTAGACGTAGCATCGGGCTTGAATATCGCGGCCTTCAACATCGGCATCGCAGGTGGCGCGTGGCTTGGCGGCTACGTAGTCGAGGGCATGGGCTTGATGAATACGCCCTGGATCGGCGGCGTCATCGTTCTCAGTGCGCTTCTCCTGACACGGTTTTCCGCCTCGCTGGACAACCGTCAAACAGCAACAGCATAAGATGTGAGAGGCCTCCCGAGAGGGAGGCCCAGGTTCTTCAAACCTGGCGCTAACTCTCTCAGTTTGGAAGATGCTTTTTTCTCTGTCTCAACATGTACATGTAAATCTTGATTGCGGGAATCGAGTAACAGGCCAAGAAAGCCAGGAACAGCCAGACTGGAGACTCTGAGTATCTCAGTAAAATTTTCCAGACAATGATGTTCTCAAGAGACATGCCCAATGGGTAAAGCACAATGAAAGAGTTGTAGCGCAACCAAGCAAGCAGCTTGCTCGCTTTTCTGATGTAGTAGAGATAGCGTATTCCGTCTGCTAACGCCCATACCATTGCCAGGAAAACCGCTATCCAAAGAGGCCCAACGGACATAAACACAAACAAAGCAAAAGTGACTGCCAGCCTTGCGCTTACCTGAGCAACGCTCGCTGCCACTTGTGAGCTAATCCCGCGTTTGATTGCCGATAAGACTTCAGTAATTGCTCCGAACTGGGATAGAGCAACCACATAAATCAGTTGAGTGACAGAGAGGTGGCCCAGGGCAACGGTCAGGCCAACAAACAGAATGGAAACCTGCAAACACAATTGAATGAGGTTGTATTGGGAACTCAATGAATTGTGCCCGACACTTTGTACGCCCACCCTTTTCCCTTCTCGATTGCAGATACTCAGCCTGTAAAAAAGACCTCAGGATAATACATGTCCAAGTCGCATGTGCCGTAGGTGGGTCGTTATCGGTGCTTTCGTTTTATATCTATTCCACTTTTTACGGCTTTCGCGAAAGCTCTTCCTTGCGCACGTTTCTCTGCCAAGGTTGCCGTCGCCAGATTATTCTCACGCTGTAATTTTTTATAGTTAGCCAGCCGGCGAGGGTCGAGTTTATTTTCCTCTATTGCTTGAAGTACGGCGCAACCGGGTTCCGTCTCGTGTTGGCAGTCAGCGAACCGGCATTCCTCTGCCATTTTTGCAATATCCTCAAAAACGGCTCCGATTGACTGATCAATATCCGCTACCCGGAGTTCTCGCATTCCGGGAACATCAACAAGAAGCCCTCCGGACGGCAGAATGTGCAATTCACGATGAGTTGTCGTGTGGCGACCTTTTTTATCGTCCTCGCGAATGTCATTCGTGGCAGTGAGCATTTGCTCTGCCAAGGTATTCACGAGCGTCGACTTACCAACGCCGGAAGAGCCAACAAGTGCCACAGTAGAGTGCTTATCAATCCACGAACGAACGCCATCGAGAGTTGAGGCATCCAGGGTGTTCGCCGTTTCAACAGGTATTCCCGCCTGTGTGTTGCGGGCTCGACGAACGTAGTCGTCCACATCGTCAACGAGGTCGGCTTTTGTAAGAACGATAACGGGCATTGCCCCGGCTTCCGCACACAAGGTGAGATATCGTTCCAGGCGGGATTCCTTAAACTCCTCATTGCAGGAGCTAACGATAAAAAGCACATCAATGTTCGCAGCAATGGGCTGAATCTCATGATTGGTGCCCGCCCCAATGCGCTTGAACAGAGTTTTGCGCTCAAGGACTTGCTCTATCCGCGAAAGTGACTCATCCAGGATTACCCAGTCGCCGACTGTCGGTCTATCAAGAGCTGATGACTGCCGTAAACCAGACGCGATTTCCACCCTCCCCTCACCGGAACCGGTGAAAACCGTATAGTTGGAACGCTGAACTGATGTCACGCGGCCGAGGCGGTGCTGCAGCAGACCGAGGTCGGGCAGTTGTTGGATGAAGAAAGGAACGAGCCCCAAGCTCTCTAAAAGGTCACTCATAGTAATTGTCCTGGATGCGGTTCGATCCCAATGCGGACCCTCCGCTACAACGATTGGCGTACCGCTTCAGTGCCTCGCGTATGGACAAATCCACCGTCAATCTCTTCAACGATCCGGCCGCGGCAATTTGGGTAGCATGGCTTCTACGTCAATCGTGTAGGTAGAGAAAAAAGCTTCCGCCGCTTCAATTAAAGCAGTCTCGTTGTTGAGTATCCCGAGATAGACCGGCCACTCGGCGTCTACCAGTTCCGTGCGGTAAAGCTCCGGATCGACGTCCCCCAGCTGTGCAAGAAACCGGAACTCCGTTTCGTTCATGACAATGTAATCGCAGCGTTTGTGCAGAAACATTTGCAGCATCTGCTCGGCGTTGTACGCGTCATGGCGCACCAGCTGGCTCCCGATCCGCCGCTCGAGCCGATCACTGTAGACAAACCATCTGCGAAGACAAATGCCTCCCTTGAGGTCATTGAAGGAGTCCGGTTGCCGGCCAGGTTGCGCGAAGACGCGATCACGCCAGGTCAACAGTGGCCCTACGGCGTGCATTCGATCCGGCAATGGCATCCATAACGGGTTGGCGAAAACCGCGTTGGCTAGCCCTCGCTCCAGAGCCCAGGGCTGGCGTTTGCGCGCCATCGGGAGGAAATCGGCGGCGACACCGGTCTGAAGGGTGAATTCATTGATCACCTCGACCAGAATGCCCTCGTTGAGGTCGTTGCCGTAATAAAACGGCAGAAAGCCTTCGTCCGACCCCATAATCTTGAGCGTTTGGGAAGAAGCTGGGAGGAGCCAGAATGCCACGATGATAAACAGGACTACTCTCATTCGGTCCTCGGTGGAGTGATCACTCGGATAAAGCGGTCGCTTGCCCGACTATGCCTTGCTCGGTACAGACAGTTTGGCTTGAATTCTGGCCACACGCCAAGAAAAAGTCGACATCGCTGCAACGTCAGCTTTACCCACAAAAACTGTGGATAACTTTGTGGGAACAGCTCGGATAGGTGTCTTCAGCCCTGCAATGGCAGGGCCTCAGCAATTGTGGCGTTTTAATGACCGGCCAGCGAATAAATGGCCTTATCAGGCTAGCGAATACCCTTGGACTGCAGCCACTGACTGATCTGCGCCTGATTCATGGCGCCGCTCTGGCGGGCGACTTCCCGGCCATTCTGAAACAGGATCATGGTAGGGATGCTGCGAATGCCAAACTGGCCGGCCGGGCCCTGGGCCTGTTCGGTATTGAGCTTGGCAAAGCGTACCTTGCCCCGCCAGTCTTTAGCAGCCTGCTCGAACTGGGGCGCCATCATTTTGCAGGGGCCACACCAGCTTGCCCAGAAGTCCACCAATACCGGCACATCACTGCGCCCTGTATGGGCAGCAAAGCTCTGGTCCGTAAGTTCCAGGACCTGATCCGGCCACAATGGCTGTTTGCAGGCACCGCAATTGCCGCCCGCTGACAGTTTATCCACAGGTACGCGATTAACCTTGTGACAGTGGGGACAGACCAGGTGTCGGATGTCAGTCATGATTAATTACCTTCAGGTTGTATACTGAAATAGATGATCTGGGCAGACGAAAAGAAATCAAGCTGGGGTTCAGGATGAAAAGACTCGATGGCAAGACCGCTTTGATCACCGGCGCGGCCCGCGGCATTGGTGAAGCAATCGCCATTCAGTTCGCTGAGCAGGGAGCAACGGTCATCGTATCGGATATTGATGACCAAATGGGACAGGCACTGGTTGATAGCTCAAAACTGGACATGCACTATCTTCACCTGGACGTCAGCGATGAGTCCCAGTGGATAACCTGCGCCAAGTCTATCGAAGATCAGTTCGGTGGGCTGGACATTCTGGTGAACAACGCCGGGATTACCGGTTTCCTGGAAAGTGCAGGACCTCACGATCCGGAGCACCTCGACCTTGCTTCCTGGGAGACAGTCCACGCCACGAACCTGAATGGCGTTGCCCTGGGCTGTAAATATGGAATCAAATTGATGAAGTCCTCCAGGTCCGCAAGCATCGTCAACATTTCCTCCAGATCAGGACTTGTGGGCATTCCAGGGGCGGCGGCCTATGCGTCCAGTAAGGCCGGCGTCCGCAATCACACCAAGTCAGTCGCCTTGCACTGCGCTGAAAAAGGCTATCCGATCCGGTGTAATTCCATCCATCCCGGCGCCATCATGAGCCCCATGTGGGAAGCGATGCTTGGAGAGGGAGAAGCAAGAGAGGCCGCGATAGCCGAGGTAGAGGCTGGCGTTCCAATCGGACGGATGGGAAAACCCGAAGATGTTGCCTATGCGGCCCTTTACCTCGCCTCTGACGAATCAAACTACGTGACCGGCATTGAGCTGAACATCGACGGGGGCATACTGGCCGGAAGCGCCTCTGCTCCGGCCAGACGATAAAAGCCGTCTTCAGAAATCGGACATTACGTCCTGAAGATCCTGCTTGAGCTCTGCAGGTTCGGTGATCCATACCGTTTTATCGAGGCCGGGAAACACGCCCACATCAAGGCCATCCCTTGTTAGGCCTGGAACCCATTTCCGGAAAAAGTCTGGCAGTGAAATACTCCGGGGCGTCAGCTCCTCGCCGCCGTTGGCGTATTCGGCGGCAAATCCCGAAGCCGGCCACACGGGCAGATATTCCACGTCGCCATCGTCCGAGGCGATCTTGAGGAACTGGCTCTCGCCGTTCACCAGAATCCATATTTCCCGCTCTTCGGCCACCTGGCTCAGGAAGTAGTCGTACCGCTCTTCACCATCCATTTCCATTACTTGATTGAGGTCTTCACCGCTCATGTCAGGTACGCCACTCCAGTCGTTTGCTTTTGGGTATTTGCCGGAGACTAACACGTATTTGGCAGAGACTGGCGGCCGCTTTTCCAAAACATGACCAGCAGCGCTGCAAGGGCCAAGTTGCCGAAGAGCATGAAGGGGTACATTTCAGGGGAAATTCGCAACCATTCACCGGTGAAGTTCATCATGGCGTGGAAAATCAGGACCGCCAGAATGCTTCGACCAGTGCGGTTATAAACGAGCACAATCAACAACGTATGGCAGATGATCATCGGCATCCACCAGTAAAGCTCGGGGTGAAACGTGGTGTTGGCGTAATACCCGGGGAAAAAGACGAAGGGTGCGTGCCACAGCGCCCAGACCACCCCGTTCACCAGGCCCCCTACAAGGGGACTGAAGCGCTGTTGCAGGGCCTCCAGATAAAAGCCGCGTAACCCCACTTCTTCCACTGCCGGGAACACAAAGGAAAGAACCAACAAGAACAGCAAGGGCCCGGGATTAACAAACAACTGCCAGTTGGTATCCAGGGGCTCGCCAGCAACGCCCAGAAGCATTGCCAGGCCCGCCATGGCAAGATCGTAAGCAAGCCAGAACAACACGATGATGAGCCACCAGCGGCCGGGGATACGACGCCAGTCCGTCAGGCGCCGCCAAAGGTCTTCCAGTTGCTCTTTTCCACCGTTCGCCGCTGCAAGGCCAAGACCGGCAACGACAGGGCTGGCCCCGCCAATCAAAAACCAGATCAGGTTTGGAAATGCCCAAACCGAGGAATCCGAGAGCAGCACCGGTATCCAGAGGATATACGCCCAACCCAGGTAAACCAGAGGAAAGGCCACCAACGGTTGCTTTTTCAATAGCACTACCCCCGTCTCCACTTAACTGCGTATTATCACTGTGTGTTGGAACCGGCCTACCCCGCATTCGGCCACAAACGGGACGCCAGTGAATGCCTTCAGAAGATCACACCACACAACCCGATTCCATTCCCTTTCGCTCGTTAAACCTGTTTCTGTTGCTGAGTTTCGACATTGCTCGGTGGGAGCCCTGGCTGCAGTCATCGTCTGGCTGAACCGCGAAACAATGTTTACACGTAAATACTGCATCATTGAGGTCGTACCCCAGAAAACCGCGCCCAATCCACCATAATCGGAGCTTCCGAATGAAAAAGCACCTTGCCCTCCCGGCTCTGTTCATCGCGATGCCTGTCTTCGCGCAACCGGCGCCTCCTCAAAAGGGGTTCAGCGGTGAAGTCTCGCTGAATGCAGGGATCATCTCTTCCACGTCCAACTTTAACGTCGATGGCAACCGAACCATCAGTTCCCTCGAGAACAAGGCAGACAGCGAGTCAGAGGGCCTGATCGCGCCCCTTGGCAACATTGCCTACACCTTCGGCGATGGACTGAATCAGCAGATTTACTTTGGTACCACCAGGGAAGATATTGCGGTCGGCACCCTGGCCGTGCAACTCGGGTATAAATACAGTCTCAGCTCGGGAACCGTGGTGGATGTTTCCTTTTTGCCCACGGTGATTTCGGGAGAAACCTGGCAAAATCCTTATCAGCTCAACACGCCGAGGAAAGAAACAGACGTCTCAGGCAACGCCTACCGTCTGCAACTTAACAGCATCTCCGGCTCCGGCTTTAGCCTGGATCTCGCCTTTGCAACAACGGATGTCGAAGATGATCTGACGGCGGGTACAGACCTGGCCCGGGATGCAGACAGTTACTACACGAAAGGTAGCTACCGCTTTACCGTCTCGCCGACCAGCTTTGTCTCACCCTCTGTTGTTTACATCCAGCACGATGCCGATGGCAGTGCCAGCAGCTTCGACGCCTATGGAGCCGAAGTCAGCTGGTTCAATATTCTGGACCGGCACAGACTGGTTTTGACCGCAGGATTCACAAGACGGGATTACGACAGCGCCAGCACCCTGTTCAACAGGACGCGTTCGGATGATGAGTTCAGTCTGTTCGCAGCCTACGAGTACCCACAGTTCATGGGCTGGAAGGATTGGTCGTTTATTTCGTTTGCAGGCTACGGCGACACCCAGTCCAACCTGACCTTCTACGATGAATCCTCGTATCTGCTTGCAGTGGGGCTGAACTACAAGTTCTGATCAGCCCCGGCTTTAATCGGCTGAACCCTAGGATCGAGCCCTCGCCATACGGAACAGGGCCTCTGGCGAGATTCGCTTGATCCAGAGGGCAGCCATTTCCTTGCCCTTACCCACCGGGATTTCGCGCTTCTTTGCCTCGAGACCTTTGAACACCACCTCGGCGCACTCGGTCACGTCCATGCCGCCAGCAATGTCCTCATCTTCCTTGCCGTAGGCTGAGCCGTCACCGGCAAGGGCATTGCGGGAAATATCCGTGCGAATGAAACCGGGGGTGATGGTCGAGACGCTCACGCCCTGGCCTTCAACCTCGGCCCGTAACGCATCGAAGAATCCCATAACGGCATGCTTCGCGGCACAATAGCCGGTACGCATGGGGGCGCCGACTTTACCGGCGACGCTGGAGGTCACGGCGAGGTGGCCGGAGCCACGCTCGAGCATATGGGGAAGCACCGCTTTGGTCAGGGCAATCTGACCCATGACATCCACATCCATCAGTTTCTGGTAGACCGACATGTCTGTGTCCTTGCACAGGGACCGTTGCGAAACGCCGGCGTTGTTCACCAGCAGATCGATGGTACCGAACTGAGCCAGGACCGCCTCAACCTTGCCCGGAAGTGAATCCCAGTCGGTAACGTCCAGTGGGAGTACCAGTACCTGCCCGGTTCCTGTCCCGGCGGCAGCCCGGCAACGTTCGGCAACACGCTCCAACTCATCTTCCCGACGAGCGGAAAGCACCAGACGGTCGCCATTCTTTGCAAACTGCAAGGCAAGTGCTTCACCGATGCCAGAGGAAGCACCGGTTATCCAGACGGTTTTGGCAGACATGCAGGGTCCTCGAGAAATCTCAGTTTTCCACCATCCGGGCCCGAAGCCTGGGTAGCTGAGCCGGGTAGTGTTCCTGAATGAAGGTTACCATGCCCTCCCGGACCGCACATCTCAGGTCCCAGTTCTTGCTGGAGTTGGCGGCGCTCATCAAAAAACGCACCTGGATGGCCTGATCACTGGAATCGGTCACCTGCACTGAGGAAAATTCGCCATCCCAGAGCCCCGATTCATTGAGCAGACGAGTGAATTCCTGCCGGAGCGGTTCAACCGGCATGGTGTAGTCGACCCAGATAAACACTGTTCCCAGCAGCTCTGCGGTATTCCTGGACCAGTTCTGGAACGGATTCTCGATAAACCATTGCAGTGGCACTACGAGGCGGCGCAGATCCCAGACCCGTAAGACCACATAGGTGGCTGTTACTTCTTCCACCCAGCACCACTCACCCTGCACATACAGCACGTCGTCTATACGGAAGGGTTGGGTCAGGGCAATCTGCATGCCGGCCAGCAGGTTGCTCAACACAGGACGGGCCGCGAAACCGAGAATCAGGCCACCGACACCCGCGGAGGCGAGAAGGCTGGCGCCCATGTGCTGAACCGATTCAAAGGTCATCAGGGCAGCGCCAAGACCGATGATCACGATGAGGATGTTAAGTGCGCGGACCAGGAATCGGGTCTGGGTTTCGACCTTGCGGGCTCGCTTCCACTGCCCTTCCAGCACCGGATTGAGCGCAACAATGACTTCGCCAATAGCCGAAGTCAGTCTGACTGCCGCCCATGTGATGGCAAGGATGAGCAGCAGGGTGGCGACCTGCTGAATGGCTGAGATCAGGGGCAGATCCGCTGGCGCGGCGGCCAGGGAACCGACCAGGGTAAGCAGGCAGAAAACGACACCCAAAGCCCGGGCAGCGGCATCCAGGAACAGCCGGATGACCGTTCTGGACTCTGAGAAATGCCGGAACACAGCGAGGGCCAGACGGTAAACGATGTAAGTAACCGCAACCGCAAGAATCGCCGAAGACCCCGGCCACAACCAAGCCGTGAAACCGGCTTCAAACGATTCCAGCATCAGCCCTCCAGGAGCTTTCGATCATAGGAGTCCGCGAGGAAGTACGTCCCTGTCCCGCTGTGTTCCATAAAAGCCTAGACCAGCCCTTGCTCACGCGCCATTGCCAAGGCCGCTTTCGGCCCGGTCCAGAGCGAGGGAAGGATGATCAGTGAAACCGGAATCGCCGTCAGCACAATAAACTGCTGGAGCACGCCGATCTGGCCCGCCCCCATGTACAGAAGAATCGCTGCCATCAATGCCATGGCACCCCCCCAGAAGACACGGATCCACGGGTTCGGTTCGTCATGGCCTGCCCCGACCATGGCAATGGAATAGCTCATGGAGTCGCCGGTGGTGGCCACGAAAATGGTTGTCAGCAAAAGAATCGCAGCCGCCATCCAGGTGCCGCCGGGCAGGGCCTGCGCCACGGTCAGTGTGGCCACATCAAAGCGGAAGTTGTTCAGTGCTTCGGTCAGGTCGAAGGTACCGGCAAGCTGGTGATAAATGCCGGAACCACCGAGCAGTGTGAACCAGATGGTGGTCGCGATGGGCGCCAGAACGGCAACCGCCAGAACCATTTCCCGAACCGTCCGGCCCCGGGAAATTCTGGCGACGAAGACCGCCATCAACGGCGTGTAACCAATGAACCAGGCAAAGAAGAACACCGTCCACCATTTCATCCACCAGGCAGGGGCAGTTTCAGCGGTCATGGTTGCCATGGCAAAGAACGAGGTCACGTATTCGCCCATCGACTGGGTGTAGGTATTGGCCAGGAACAGCGTTGGCCCGAAGACAAAGATAACCCCGGCAATGACGAGCGCCAGAATCACGTTGAAACGGCTCAGCAACTGAATGCCCTTGTGCAGTCCGGTCATGGCAGAGGTCATGTAGACGCCGGCCAGCACCACCAATACGGTCAACTGGGTGCCATATCCATCCGGTACGCCAAACAGCTCATGCAATCCAAAACTCATCTGAGTGGCCAGAAATCCGATGGGGCCAACCGTCCCTGCTACCACGGCAATCACACAGAAGGCATCGATAACACCGCCAAGGCGCCCTTGAATGACCTTCTCACCAAACACCGGGTATAACAGGGTTCTCGGCTGCAGGGGTTTGCCCTGGCCGTAATGGGCACGGGTCAGAACCAGCGCTGTAAGGGAGCCCAACACGGCCCAGGCCAGGAAACCCCAGTGCGTGAACGACTGGGCCATTGCAGGAGCAACGGCCGAGGCTGAGCCAGCTTCGGTATCAAAGGCCGGCGGTGTGACAACGAAGTGGTAAACCGGTTCCCCGGCCGCGAAAAACACTCCGCCCCCGGCCAGCAGGGTGCACATAATCATCGACAACCAGCGAAACCGACCAATCTCCGGCCGATCCAGTCCGCCGATTCTGGCAGTGCCGGCCCGGCTCAGGGCTGTTCCCATAGCGATGAAAAACGTGAGTAGCAGCAGCACCTGGAAAAAAGAGCCCAGATAGGTTGCAGTCCACGCAAACCCGGCTCCGATCAGGTCGGCCACGTATCCGCTGTCGACGATCGAGGCACCCACGAACAGAAGTATGAAGCCGATCGTGAGCACGAGAACAACGGGATCACTGTCTGCAAGCGGCCCGCTTCGGGCTCGCGGGAGAGATTGGGATTGAGCGGTCATAAGGTCTGCCTCCGGAAGAAAAAGCCGCGCAGGCTACAGGAAGTGAATGGATCATGCACGGGGATTTCTGAAAATACGCATGGTCTGATGAAATATGCCACCGTATTGTTAGGATTCTACCTTTCAAGGAGATCAGTCTTGTCGCATCTGCACCTGGCCATCCTGCTGGGCATGACCGTGGCGCTCGGGCCATTGGCACTTGATGCCTACCTGCCCGCTTTCCCGGACATTGCCGACGGTTTGGGCGTTGATCACGGGCACGTGGGGCTCACGCTCAGCGCCTATGTCACCACCCTGGGGCTTGCCCAGCTGGTGGGCGGCCCCCTGTCTGACCGATACGGTCGCAAACCGGTGCTTTTCGGTGGATTGCTGATTTTTATGGCAGGTGCAGTCATGGTATCGCTGGCTGACACTCTGTCCGACATGGTGTTCTGGCGGATCGCGCAGGGCATTGGTGGCGCTTTCTGTGCGGTGTCGGTTCCTGCGATTGTTCGCGACGAAGTCAGTGGACAGGACGCTGCCCGGCTGTTCGGGCTCATTGGCCTGATCATGTTCATAGCGCCCGCTGCGGCGCCGTCGCTGGGTTCACTGATGCTTGCACTGGGTGAGTGGCACTGGATATTCCTGATGCTGGCCGGCTATGCCGCGTTTCTTGTGCTAACTCTCCAACTGGCGCTTTTCCCAAGGCTTCAACCGCGCACACCGACAACCACGCCCATTCGCTCCCTGGTGACCAATTACCTGCTGGTGCTCAAACACAAAACCACCATGCGTTTTATCGGCATTCAGGTTCTGTGTTTCAGCACTATGCTCCTGTTCATCACCCACTCCTCATTTATCTATCAGGAATGGTACGGGCTCTCCAACAGCACCTTCGCCCTTCTGTTCGCCGCCAACATTGCGTTCATGGCTGCCCTGAATCTGACTAATCGTCCGCTGCTGAGGCGATTTTCCTCGGTGCAGTTGGTGCGTGCCCAGGTTATTGCACAATGCCTGGCTCTTGTGGCTCTGGTTGCCAGCGTGCAGTTCCAGGGGCCCCTCTGGCTGGTGGCAGGGTGCATCATCGTTGCCATCGGCTGCCAGGGCGGCATCGTGCCCAATAACATGGCCAACGCCATGGAGTTCTTTCCGAATCTCAGCGGCACTGCGGCGGCTCTTCTGGGCGCATCGCAGTTCACCATTGCCGGGGCAGTCAGCACCCTATCCTCTGTCTCTGGAGGCCAGACACTCCTGAGCATCGCAGTTTCAATGCTTGCCTGTTCATCGGGTGCCGTTCTTCTTGCACTGGGCGCGCCCCGAGCGGTAGCTTTGGCCAAAGAATCCGGCTTGTAACAATTTCGGCAAAGGAATCGTCTGAACAGTTTTAGGGGGAAATTGAACCATCCCCCACCCACAAGACGTATTGCTGTTAGCAAACACAACAAAGGACGTGTCCATAAATGACAATGCCAATACCGGAAGTGCAGTCCCCCAGCCGAGCCCTCAAACCCGGAGTCGGCCTGCTTAGAACGCCGGATCTGAGTGTTGGGTCTGTGGAGGACAAACGCGCCGAAATTGCTTCCTACTTCACCAACACCTTTGATACCTACACGCGCCTCTTCGACTGCCTCGCCGGTGATTCGGGCTATTTCCAGAAATCGATTCCTCTGAGACACCCCCTCATTTTTTACCTCGGCCACACCGCAACTTTTTTCGTCAATAAACTGGTGCTGGCCAAACTCCTTCCAGAGCGCATCGACCCTCACATGGAGTCGATTTTCGCGGTGGGCGTTGATGAGATGAGCTGGGACGATCTGGACGAAGATCATTACGACTGGCCCACCGTTGCCGAGGTGCTGGATTACCGCGCTAAAGTTCGCGCAACTGTTCTGGACCTGATTGAAACACTCCCGCTCAGCCTGCCGATCAACTGGGAGAATCCCTGGTGGCCGATCGTTATGGGTGTTGAGCACGAACGCATCCACCTTGAGACCTCGTCCGTGCTGATCCGCCAGCACGACCTCTCAAAGGTGCGGCCGCAGCCAGAATGGGCACCGATTCGCGAGACCGGCGAAGCACCGGAAAACGAACTGTTCACCGTACCGGCTGGCACAGTTTCCATCGGCAAATCCTACGACGACGCCTTCTACGGCTGGGACAATGAGTACGGCGAACACGAGGCCCAGGTTGATGAGTTCAGGGCCAGTCAGTATCTCGTCAGCAACCAGGAATTCCTGGAGTTTGTTGAAGCCGGTGGTTACCAGGAGGATCGATTCTGGAGTGAGGAGGGTTGTGCCTGGCGGCAATTTGCCATGGCGAAGCATCCGACTTTCTGGCGCTGGCAGAACGGTTGGCATCTGCGCCTTATGACTGAAGAGGTCGAGATGCCCTGGGACTGGCCCGTCGAGGTGAACTACCACGAGGCCAAAGCCTTTTGTGAGTGGAAACGGGAGCAAACCGGCCAGCCAATCCGCCTGCCAACCGAGGACGAGTGGTACCGCCTGTGCGCCGAGGCCGGCATCGAAGAAGTGGGCCATGATCCCGCAAAGGCCAACCTGCATCTCGACCATGGAGCATCTTCTTGCCCGGTTACCCGGTTCCGGCATGGTCAGTGGTTCGACGTTGTTGGCAACGTCTGGCAATGGACGGAAACACCGACCTATCCGTTCGATAATTTCAAGGTTCATCCGCTGTACGACGATTTCACAACGCCGACGTTCGACGGGCAACACAACCTGATCAAGGGCGGTTCCTGGATTTCCTGCGGCAACGAAGCCCGAATGTCGGCTCGTTATGCGTTCCGCAGGCACTTCTTCCAGCATGCCGGCTTCCGCTACATCGCCTCCGAAAACGAGGCCGTGCAACCGAACGCCTACTATGAAAGCGACCGGTTGCTGACTGAATACGCGGAATTCCACTTCGGTGACACCTGGTTTGGTGTTGAGAACTTCCCCAAAGCCCTGGCGGATCTTGCCCTGGATGCGATGACGGGCAAGCCAACCGGAAAAGCCCTGGATCTGGGCTGTGCCTGCGGTCGGTCCAGTTTTGAATTGGCAAGGCGCTTTGACGAGGTGGAAGGTGTCGATTTCTCGGCCAACTTTATCAGGCTGGGCGTGGAGATGGCCGAGCAGGGCTCCATTCGCTATGCGCTGGCAGAGGAAGGTGAACTGGTCAGCTATCACACCCGGACACTCAAAGAGCTGGGTCTTGAGGAATGCTCAGATCGGGTAAGCTTCTACCAGGGCGATGCCTGTAACCTGAAACCGCAGTACTCGGGCTACGACCTTGTTCTGGCGGCCAACCTCATTGATCGCCTTTACCGCCCAAGGCGCTTCCTGGACAGCATTCACGAGCGCATTAACGACGGTGGCCTGTTGGTTATTGCCTCTCCCTACACCTGGCTGGAAGAACATACGCCCAAAGAAGAGTGGATTGGCGGTTTCAAGAAGGATGGTGAGAATCACACCACGCTGGATGGCCTGAAAGAACACCTCTCACAGCATTTCCGGTTAGTCAGTGAGCCGAAAAAGGTGCCTTTCGTTATCCGCGAAACCCAACACAAGTTCCAGCATACCCTGTCTGAAGTGACTATCTGGGAGCGCTTGCCGCGCTGATCAGCGCGGTGATCTCCTCACTGATCGCCTCGTGGGCCACCAACTGATCGAACCAGTTGGTGGCCACTTGACCAGTCGTCAGCCCCAACAGCGCCCCCAGCACGATGCCTCTGTGAACGTTATCGCCACCGAGGTTGGTGTTCATGCGAAGCGCCAGCCACGGATCGTTCCGGTACTTGTAGGCCAGGTAAAGAACGACCGGCCAGGAGTCTGAGATATAACACGCTGGCGAATACATCCGGCCCACGACCTGGTTGTCGGGCAGGTTCCGCTTGACCAATCCGGCGACATCCAGCCCGCCAGCACCCTTGCCAGCCTCTGAAAGCAGCGCCTTGATACCCTCGTCATCGGGACCTTCGAGCAGACCACAGAGCAGTTTCACGTAGCGGTCGCATACCCTCATCAAGCTCTCATCCGGATGGGTCAGCGCAAGATGGTCCCGACAATGGGCCTGAATACCGGTTACGTCCCTGCCACGGAGTCGCTCTGCAAACACCAGTGCAGCAATCGTCACCAGGCCACCGATAGACGGCGTATCGTGGGTAACCATGGCACACTGCTGCGCCGGTAAACCCTTCGCATAATTGGCGAAAAACCCTCGGTGGTAGGATTCAGCATAGGTATCCGGATGCGCCGGTGGATCGGCGGTCATAAAGCCGATGTACGCCGAAAGAAACGCCTGAGAACTGTATTCACCTTTCCCGTCCGCCAGGCAACGCATGAGCACGCGGCTGCAATGGGCATTCAGGGTGTTCTCTCCCGCACCCATGCCATGATGATAATGAACGTTCGGCACATTCCAGAACTGGTCGCGGCCCTTGAGGATAACCTCGCCCACAATTTGCGGCTCCGCCTCAGCATTATGACCATAACGGCGACCACCACGGCGGGTAGAGTGCAAAGACATGATCGACGAAGGATGGAACTCCGGTGCGGCCTCGAATTTCTGGACTCCGCCGGGAAAAGCCTTTTCAATGTCCATGGGGTTGTAATACCAGTGGACGGGCATGGCGAGGGCATCAGCAACGAACTGTGTTTTCAGTGCGTTCGTGACTCGAGAATTACGCACCGGATCAATGCTCACAATCACACCTCCTGAAACAACGGGATCACCCCGAAGACTGGCAAGCACCAAAAGCGGTATTTTTGATGCGGGGACTGGTTTATCTTAACCATAGGAAACCACGTTCCTTTTACGTTCATCACCCAGAAACAGAGCTGCTCTGGCTCGGTAATCGGAGAAAAATGCATTGAGTGACAACCCCGCTGGACTGGTTGAAGATAGCTCTGTTTACAGAACCTTATTGGAATCAACCAGAGCGATTCCCTGGAAAATCAACTGGCGAACCATGCAATTCGAATACATAGGGCCTCAGATTGAAGCCTTGCTCGGCTGGCCCCAGGACAGCTGGCTAACCGTAGACGATTGGGCCACCCGCATGCACCCCGAGGATCGGGAGCGGGTTGTCAATTTCTGCGTATCGCAATCCGAGGCCGGAGTCGATCATGAGGCGGACTATCGGGCCCTCACGGAGGGAGGGGAATACGTCTGGTTGCGGGATGTGGTGCATGTACTGCGTGACGATAACGGCGATGTCGAGGCTCTTATCGGCTTTATGTTCGACATCAGCGAGCGCAAGAAAACCGAGGACGAATTGGTCGCACTGCAGAAGAAACTGGAAGAGTACTCTTACAAGGATGGACTTACCGGCGTCGCAAACCGCCGAATGTTTGATACCGTCATGAACGAGAACTGGAACCACGCCATCCGACACCAGTCCTCTCTGTCAGTCATACTGCTCGATATCGACAATTTCAAAGCGTACAACGATCTGAACGGCCATTTGCAGGGCGATGAGTGTCTCAAACGAATCGCTACGCTACTGGAGAACGCGGCCCAACGTCCCCGCGACTTCGTGGCAAGGTTCGGTGGTGAGGAATTCGTAATCGTCTTGCCCGAAACGGACGCGTCAGCTGCCATCAGTGTGGCTGAACGTTGCCGTCAGTTACTCCTTGAGGAACAGATTCCCCAGGGGGACAGCCCGAACAGTAAAAAGGTTACGATCAGCATGGGAATAGGCACTGTGGTTCCCTCACGCGACGACTGCATCGCCGATTTCCTGGATCTGGTCGACCAGCGACTCTACAAAGCGAAGCGGGACGGCCGTAATCGCATTGTCTTCGATTAAAAGAGAAAAGGCCGCGCAGTAATTTGAGCGGCCTTTAGCCCGATTAACTTACTTCTGGACTTTTTCAAAGTAACCGGTCAGACGGTCCTTGTTCGTTGCAGCGGCTGCAGTGAGCTTATCCACGGCGGCTTTCGCAGAGTCGTAATTGACCGCTTCGCCTACCTGAATGACACCGGCCATGTTCAGCGCAGCGTGGGGAGTGCATTTGTACACATATACCCCTTCTTCGTTGAGCGTTACCGTAATGCCTTCGTTGATAGCACTCTGCCAGCCTTCAGCACCCTCAGGCACCTCTACGGACACGGAGTTATGTGCTGGATCGACAAGAACAAATTTGACGGTATCGCCAGGCTCGGCCTTCACAAATCCCGGTTCAAAAACCATGGCGCCGTCAGCGCCGGAATTCTTCATTTCAACGACGTGTTCCGCCGCCATCGCAACGCCGGAAATCAGAGCGAGCGCGACTGCAGCAACGGTGTGTTTAAGCGTTAATTTCATAGTGACTTCACCTCATTGGTTGGTCATCGAAAGCACTAAGCACTACGCATCCTACCCACATCAGGATCCCTTTCGACTCTAAGGGCATATCCTTATGGGAATGACACCACTCGTTCGCCAAGGATCGGTCCTGAGAACCAATGAGGGTCTGTTTCGTACAAACTGCCATCGTGTCTGCGGATATTGAATGATGGCGGAACTACAGATCGACGGCATACACCACCAGCAGCTCTCCCAGGTTGGAGTAAGCCGGCAGTTCGAGCAGGAGCTGCGCTGCAGTCATGCGGGAGAAACCGGTGCCGTGTGGATTTACCGGGGAATTCTGGCGACGCGACCCCAAAAAGAGCTGCTGGATTTCGCGACGGAGCACCTGGCCTCGGAGAGCGAGCATCTGCGCTTCTTTAACCAGCTTCAGTGCTGCTATCGCCCGAGCCTGCTGCTGCCACTGTGGCGCCTGGCCGGCTTTTTGACGGGGCTTATCCCGGCATTGATGGGAAAACAGGCGGTTTTCGCCACGATCGAAGCCGTGGAAACCTTTGTTGACCTGCACTACCAGGAGCAGATCAAAACGCTTTCTCCGCATGCATGGCGCGAGTCGGAGCGGGCTATACTTGCAGGATTCGAGACATGCCGGCTCGACGAAGTCCACCATCGTGACGAAGCCGGGCAATATCGATCCGCTGAGGCGAGTCTTGTTCTGAGGCTATGGACAGGGCTCGTGGGGGCCGGTTCCAAAGCGGCTGTCCAGTTTGCCCGACTGATTTGAGAGTCATTCCATGAGCCTGATATCCAAACCCTTTGATGACAGCGGCGTTGAAATGGTGGATGAGATCGCCCAGTACGGTACGGCCATCTCGAAACGGCTCGAACAATTCCGATCGAAACGCCAGCTTCGCCACGACGCACCCGGAGGCTACTCGGGCATCGTGATTGCGGCTTCCATCTGCAGTGCGATGGGAAACATCATAGAACGCTCGAACCAGGAGCCTTTTCGTGACGGGTACGCCCGAGCGGCCCAAACGTTTTTCTTTGAACATGTCTCCCCGGATGCACCATCAATTGCTGCAACTGTTGAGGATTGCCGCTCTTCGCCCGAGCTCCTGAAAGCCATCAACGCCTTATTGGCAGACGACCAGATACTGCCCGCGGATGGCAGCGTTTCACTCCAGACTGTCATGATGGCTCTGGTCTGGTCGGCACTGACCTTTGCAATGGAGTCTCTACCGCCGGAGCAAGCTCGCTCCTATGTGCAACAGCAGATTCTGAACGGAGACCGGGAATCGGCTCGCCATTAGGCAAAAGGGGGTTATGCAACAAAAGACGATCACTGACGAAACCTTGCGGATGGGCGTTGACGTCCTGTCTGAGAGAGATCCCGACCTTTACGAGGTGCGAGCCCGACTTGGATACCCGCCAACCTGGATTCGCGAACCCGGGTTTGCATCATTGGTCCACATCATTCTTGAACAACAGGTCTCGATCAAAGCCGCCGCCACCATGTTCCAGCGGCTAGAGTCCCACCTTGAAATGGTAACGCCTGATTCTGTGAGGCGCGCCGGCGAGTCCGGGCTCAGGAATGTCGGGCTCACACGGCAGAAATCCCGGTATTGTGTTGAGCTGGCCAATCGGATAGCGAGTGGTGAGCTGGACCTCTCCCGCCTCGCAACACTTGACGATGCCGAGGGCCGAAGCCACCTTTTGGATATACCCGGTTTGGGGCCCTGGACCGTCGACATCTATTACATGATGGCCTTGGGCAGGCCGGACGTCTGGCCCCAGGGCGATCTGGCACTGGCATCCGCAATACAGGACATCAAAAAGCTCGATGCCCGCCCGACAAAGAATGAGCAGCTGGCCTTTGCCGAACAATGGGGGCCGTGGCGCGCGGTAGCGGCTCGTATGCTCTGGATGCATTACCTGGACGCCCGAGGTCAGTGAAGGAGGAATTGTGATCTACGAAACTGAAATGAAACATCTTGCCCGCTGCGTGGAACTGGCTTCAATGGCCGTTGATAGCGGGAACCCGCCGTTTGGCTCTGTGCTGGTGGATGAGACCGGTGCCGTCAGGTACGAAGGACACAACGAAACCGCTGGCGGTGATGAGACCCGCCACCCGGAGTTTGAGATAGCCCGTTGGGCGGCTGCCAACATGACCCCGGACGAGCGAGCAGCTTCAACGGTCTATACCTCTGGCGAACACTGCCCGATGTGTGCGGCTGCCCATGGTTGGGTGGGGCTCGGCCGCATCGTCTACGCAAGCTCTTCAGAGCAGCTTTCAACCTGGCTGGATGAACTGCACGTGGCGCCACCGCCCGTTGCAACCCTGCCAATCAACCAAGTGGTTCCGGGCGTTCCCACCGAGGGCCCCTTCCCCGCGCTGGCAGACGCAGTGCGCGAGCTACACCAGCGTTATGCTTTGGCCGATCGAAACAAAACATAATTTCCAAGCAGGGCCAGGGATGCGCCCAGCACCGCGGTTGCTGTCCATTCAAAACCCTCGAGCCAGGTCGACACGCTCAGGGCGACCACCGGGAAGAGCACGGTGGCGTAGCCAGCCTTGTCGGCCCCGAGAGTCTGGATAACGGTGATGTAGCAATAAAAGGCAATGATGGAGCCGGGCACCGCCAGGAAGACGGTTGCCCCCCAGAATGTCGCCGCAGTGGGGACCACCCATTCCACACCCTGAATCAGGCACCAGATGCCAAGAATCACCGCGCCGTAAACCATGGCCCACGCGTTTGCCAGGAAGAGCGGCACCTTTGACATTCGCACCTTGATGCTGACCAGGTTACCCATGGAAAACCAGAAGGTTCCGGCAATTGCGAACAGAATGCTGGTCGCCGTGGCATTGCCAAGCTGCAGATCATGCCAGAACAGAAGGGCCACGCCCGTGATACCCAGAGAAATTGCCGGATAGAGCCGGGCAGTCGGTCTCAGGCGCAACCAGAGCCAGCCATTCAGGGCGTTAAACAGAGCGGCCAAAGAAAACACCACCGCCAGCAAACCGCTTGTCATGGATTCAGCCGCACGATAAATCAGCAGGAAGTTGATGCTGTACAGGGTTGCCCCCTGCAGCACCAGCCAGCCGTGCTGTTTGAGGGTCAGTTTTTCCAGCCTGCGCACCAGAGCTACCACCAGCAATGCGACGGCAGAGGCCATGACGAATCGGTAGAAAACGGATAGATCGACCGGCGCCGCTTCAACCTGCAAACGAATCGCTGTCCAGGTGAGCCCCCAGATCAGTACCGTCAAACCATAGTGAACAGAGATGGGCATGGCGTTGATTCCTGTTGCTATCGGGAACAATCGTTGAGCAGGCACGAGCATAGGGCACAAGCCACACCAAAACTTGTCAGATCCTGCTGAACCATGGATGATTCTTGCGGAGGCTCCCTATGCAGACTGATTCCGAACCCATGCCCGAATGCCCAAAGCAATTGCAGCCGGCCAATCGCGACATTGTCGATACCCTGAGAACGGCTGGCGTCGCTCCGCAGCGAATGCTTGAACTGGATCAGGGGCGGGCTCTGGCGCAATGGCAGAATCGTCAGGGCGAAGTGCGTTACGAGCGGCCCAGACACCATGCTTTGAGCATCTACATAGACAAGGGCGAGCAGGCCCGAAGGGTATTGAACGGAAAGGTTGTAAGCCAGGGCTTTCCGGGCGCCGTCTGCCTGTTCCCGGCAGGTAGCCGCTCAAGTTGGCAAATCAGCGGACAGTTCGAATTTTTTCATCTCTATTTCAATGATCTGGACGTCGCTCGATGCGCCGAACAGACCTGGAATGCCGATCCGGACAAGCGTCAGCTTTCCGAGCTGTACCACGCCGAGGATCCAGTTCTCGCCCAGGCCGGCAAGCTACTGGCACTCAGCGACTGGCAGGCTCCCGGCCAGACCATGGCCATGGACCACCTCGCACAATGGCTCCTTCTCCAGGTTGTCAGTCGCCATTCCGGCGTCCGACAGACACTGCCGGAAGTCACGGGGCAGTTGTCATTTCGGTACCGCAGAATGCTGCAGGAACGCATCCACGCTCATCTGGATCAGTCATTAACGCTTGCCGACATGGCCAGTTGGGTCAACCTGAGCCCCTATCATTTTGCCCGGCTTTTCAGGGCTACCTTCGGTTGTGCGCCGTATCAATATGTCCAGGAGCAACGATTAATCCTGGCCCGAGACCGGCTCCGGAACAGCCGAGACAAAATCACCGCCATTGCGCTCTCGTGCGGCTTCAATGATTCCAGTCAGTTCAGCCGGGCGTTCAAGTCCAGGTTCGGAGTCAGCCCTTCAGGCTATCGATCCCACTCAGGATCCGATCAATGAAGCAACATGGATCCGCTTCAGACTTCATGAAATAATGCTTTGTTTATCAAAGCCTTCAGACGAGCACTATCCATGGCCATCGCAACTCGCCCCGAAAAACAGCCGAATGCAGACGGGTTTACGCTGATCGAACTGGTTCTCGTCGTTGTCATTCTTGGAGTTCTGGCCGCCTTTGCACTGCCACGATTTTCGGACCTCTCAACCGATGCCCGCCTGGCGGCATTGGATTCACTGGAAGGCACGATGAAAAGCACAATAGGAATAGTGAGAAGCAAAGCCTATGCACAGGGGCTGTCCCCAGCAGCCAGCAATCCCGGCGGAATACAGACCAACTATGTAATAGAAACTGAAGCGGGCCGCTCGGAAGTCGACTGGCGCAACCTGTGCCCAGAAAGCCGCGCCGAGGCGGATGATACGCTAACAATGCTTGATTACATCTCGGTGGACGCCAACGATTCCTCCCTGGAGACCTTCGTCGACAACCAGTACACCCGTGTAGGGTTTTCTTTGCCTGCAGGATCTGGCGCGGGCCCCGGCTGCTATGTCGAATACGATTCCTTCGGCGATCCGGAATGCACGGTGACCCAGATAACCTCGGAATGCTGACACACGTCTTATCCAAAAATCGGTTGAATGCAGCCTACTTTACCAAGCCTGAACGGGGCACAAGGCACGCCATCGCCGTGAGCGAAACATCCCGGAAAGTCGCCTCTGAAGCAACAACACTCGGGAATCGATCATAAAGCATCCGGCGGCAAGTAGAGGTTCTTGCCTCGGCTTTTTCGACGCAATCAGCGTGAACCTTCGTGCCACTGCCCTCGCCCGTGGCGTCTGAACAGAAGTCCGGAATCTGGGTGAAAATCCAGTCGACTGCGGCACTGAGTTCCACAGGATTGGCCCGGAGATTGGTCAGGCGGTTTGCATCGATGGGGTCGGGCTGTTCACGGGTCTGGTCCCATAGAACAAACAGCAGGGCGGCAGATACCAGTACAACAGTGACCGTGGGAAACTTCATGGGCGCCTTTTCAATCCGGTGAATCAGATCGCCGATCATAAACGCTCAGGCATCTGCTGTCCCGGTTTCCTATACTTATCTGGATTTCAACCAAATGGGCTTTCCAAGGAAAGCGCCCTGCCAATCAGACAACCCTGTCGCTCAAGCCAAAAGGAGTTTTGCAAATGACCACACTGATCGTTGGTCTCATTCTGTTTCTGGGCGTGCATTCGCTTTCAATCATAAACGAGCCCCTGCGCAACCGACTGAACGCGTCCATGGGCGAAGGAGCCTTCAAAGGACTGTATTCCGTGGTGTCCCTCGTCGGTCTGGTTCTGATCGTCTGGGGTTACGGCGCCGCCCGGATGGATCCGACGCTGATCTACATGCCGCCCGCCTGGCTCAAGCATGTGGCCTTCCTGCTTCTGGTGCCTGTGTTCCCTTTGCTGTTTGCCACCTACCTCCCGGGAAAGATCAAGGCAAAACTGAAGCACCCCATGCTCATTGCCGTCAAACTTTGGGCTCTGGCTCACCTTCTGGCGAACGGGATGCTCCACGACCTTCTGCTGTTCGGCTCCTTCCTTGCCTGGGCGGTAGCCGACCGGATATCCATGAAGCGCAGAACCCAGCGCGCCATCACCACGTTGCCAGCCACCAAAGCTAATGACGTCATTGCGATCGTTGGCGGCCTTGCCGTGTATGTGGTTATGGTGGTGTGGGCCCACCAGTGGCTCTTTGGCGTGTCGCCGGCCTGATTGACCGGCGCTCACCTGGACTAGAGGCCCTGGGCCCCGCGGCGCAACCAGTCGTGCACGAACGCAAGCTTGCGCTGCGCCGTTTCGGACAGGACAAACGGATACAGGTCAGACAGTCCCATGGAGCGGTTCACATGGTTAACCCGGATGGCCAGTGACGCAGCAACATTGATCAGCATGGCCGTGTCGGGCTCCGAGTAGGGATCCCACCCCTGTCTCGGCACCTCGGGCGAGGTCAGACCGGATGACACCAGGCTGTCGGTGATGTCCGTCAGGTGCAGCAGGTGTGCCGCAGTCTCCGCCCAGTCCTCGTGCGGGTGTGCCGAGGCGTAGCTGGTGAGATAGAACAGCCTCCAGTCTTCCGGCGGACCTTTGTGATAGTGATGTTCAAGGGCCGCCGGATAATCGGCGCGTTCATCACCAAACATCTCCCGGAACGCATCCAGAAAGTCTTCACGCAAGCTCAGGCGCCACCAGAGCATATGGGCGATTTCATGGCGCATATGGCCGACCATGGTTCGATAGGGTTCGTCCAGGGCCTGCCGTCGGGTGGCACGAACCACGGGATCCGCCTCTGCGACGCTGATGGTTACCACGCCGTTCGCGTGCCCCATGGCAACCGGGGTCAGCCCCTCGGCCAACATGTGGAAAACCGGGCGCGTGCCCGGATCCTCAGGGCGAAACCAGTGCCAACGGCCGAGGTTGTCCAGCACCCAGCGCTTGGAGGCTTCTGTCTCGGCCCAATTGGGCATGGCGTTAGGAATATTGGGGTCGGGCGCCAGAGCAGTCATCGCGCAGGAACGACAGAAGGCCCCCTGTTCAGGCGCAATCCAGTTGCAGCCGATGATGTCCCGGTTCGCGCAAAAGGGCGGCATCGGAACGAAAGACCTGGCCTGTGGATCGTACGCGACCGGTGTGCCCTGTGCCGTGGTGAGATTGTCAAACCACAGATTTCCGGAACCAACCGGGTTGGAAAAAACCTTCATAGAGCTGGTGCTCCTCTTGAACGGCAGTAAGCTCGAAAATGTGTTGCCGTTCTTCCGAACCTATACCCTATAGACAAGGAACACCAGCCAGACTACCAAATCGACCGGGTATCACTTACACGCTGATCACCATATCGCCGTAATCAAAGCGCACTTTCGGTAAGCCTGAACTTCGGTCACGGGCACTGCGGTAACCCAAAGCAACGATGGCAGTAGTCTCAAGGCCCAGTTTTGCCAGTCCAAGTACGTCATCGTAGGCTTGGTGATCGAAACCGGTCATCGGGCAGCTATCTACTCGCATTGAAGCTGCCGCAGTGAGCAGGGTCCCCAGGGCAATATAGGCCTGCTGGTGCGCCCACACCCGCTTTTCTTCTCGGGATTTGGCTGCAAGCGCCTCTTTCATGTGCGCCACATAGCCGGAGATATCCTGGGCAGGTACGTCGCGGGTTTTCACAAACTGCGTGACATACCTGTCGACCGTGTGGTCACCAATATCCGTTTGCGCCGCAAAAACAATCAAGTGAGAGCAGTCCAACACTTTCTGTTGGCCAAAAGAGTAGGCCAGCAAATCCTGCCGAACCGACTTGCTCTCGACAACCAGAATTTTATAGGGCTGCAGTCCATAAGAAGAGGCGCTCTTGCGAGCCGCATCAACCAGTGTTTCCACCGTATGGGCACCAAGCTTCTCGGGCGAAAATTCGCGGACGGCGTAACGCCAGTCCAGGGCTTCGTGAATGTTCATAGTGAAATCTCCAGTAAAGAATCAAAGACCGGCGATTAACGAGTAGAGGTATAGGGTATTGCAATGGGCCGCAACGGCGCGGCGTCTCCGCCACGAATCTTTAGGGGTGTTCCAATAAACGCGAACTCGTACACCTTGTCTTCTGCCAGCTGCTCCAGGTTGACCAGTTCCATAATCGTTACTCCTTGCTGTGCCAGCAGGTAGGTGTGCACGGGCACGTAGTTTTCGCTGTCTTCGGAAGGAAATGCCTCAAAGCTGAGATTGTCAGCACCCAGCGACAATGCCTGTCTGTCTCCGGCCAAATAGCGCGCCGCATCCATTCCCAGCCCGGGCGCATTGGTCATAAAGCGGCTTCCATCGCTGTAATGCCGCATGCGGCCGGTGCGAATCAGCACCACGTCTCCCGGGGCAATATCGGTCCCCTGAACGGTCAACGTGTATTTGATATCTTCCCGCGTAATTCGATAGCCGGGCGAAAGCTCGTCAAGGCCTTTTGCCGCCGGAATATCCAGCAGCACGCCCCGGGCAATAATCGGCGGCAGTTTCTCAACGCCTGTCCGATTCCAACCCCGGTCGCCCAAATGCTCATCAGCGGAAAAATGATTCCAGACTTTGCCGTTCAGGCCGAAATGATTGAGCGCGTCAATATGGGTACCGGTATGCGCATACATGGAAAACGCTGAGCCGGTATAACTGACATGCGCGTTCATCTTGTCGCCTACCGACATAGGGTCGTCCACCTGGGTGCCTTTAGGGGTATGGGTCATCCACATCTGGAAATGTGGATCCCCTGCTGCCTGCCAACTGGGCATCCCGATGTAATACTCGACACTCAGGTCATAGGTTTTCTCTGGGTTCAGGTTATCGAGCGCCGCTTTTCGCGATTCCGGGGTGATCATGTTCAGGCGGCCAATTTCATCATTCGGCCCCCAGGGGCTCGAAGCCACATCAGCGCCCAACACAATGGCCGGTGCCAGAATAGTGGCAAGAAAGGTGGATTGGAAAATTGCAGTGCGATGGTTCATAGAGTTGCCTCCTTCAGGTTGAAGTAGCAACTCTAGGGGTGCGTAAACGCCCAAAAAACAGACTGAACAGAACTATATATTTTCCAAAACGGAAACAATAAAGGAAAGAAAGAAGATTAGCCGCGAGATTGCCGCTATTCCCAGTACGGCTTCTCTCCCAGATGCTGATCGAGGTGATCAAGTAGCAGACGGACTTTCGTGGGTTGCTTACGCCCGGGTGGGAAAAGGGCAAATACAGTGTAGGGTTCGGGTGGATAGTCGGGAAGCAGAGGAATCAAGGAGCCTGATTCAATATCTTCCTGCACCAAAAAGCGTGGGAGGTAACCGATACCAGCCCCACTCAAAAGACTCTGGCGGATTGCCAGACTGCTGTCTGTTCGAAAGTTGCCACTGACCATAACTTCCTGATCACCGAGCTTCCAAACCCTCGGCCTGTCATGGAGAGTAAACGTCAAGCAATTATGCCCGGCCAGATCCGATGGGGCATGAACCTCCGGGACATCCTTCAGATACTCTGGTGATGCACAAACGATGTTCCTGGACTTTCTGAGTGGTCTGGCCATCAGGCTCGAATCCGCCAGGGAACTGCGAACCCGGATGGCGATATCAACGCCCTGCTCCACCAGATCGACCATCCGATCGCTGAGCTGCAAATCGATATCGATCTCGGGAAAGCGGTTCAGAAAACTGTCGATAGCCTCTGAGATGTGGGTCAGCCCGAAAGACATTGGCACATTCAGCCTTATTGTCCCCTTTGGCTCCGCCTGAAACCCTCTTGCCTCCAGTTCTGCGTCTTCCAGTTCATCCAAAAGGGCTTGGGTACGCTTGAGAAAGGCAAACCCCGCATCGGTCAGGTTCATTCGGCGAGTGGTTCGGTTGATCAGCCTCGTATCCAGATCCCGCTCCAGAAAGGCAATGTGTTTGCTGACCGTCGCCGCAGTGATCTCCAGGTCATCCGCAGCCCGGGTAAAACTGCCCAGCTCCGCCACGCGCCTGAAGATGTTCATCGCTACCAGCTTGTCGGTGGCCACTGAACGCTCCTGATTATTTCCGATTTGGAAGAAGTATTGTTCGAATGCGCCCAGTTATCAACTTAATCAATTACGGCAAACTGGCTCACGTTAATGCCCCTCACAACCCGGAGCACTTAGTGATGATAGCCTCTATGCAGCGTTCGCTTTTCCCGCCCCAGGCCGCAGTTTGGGGCCTCCTGCTGGCCAATGGATTCCTGATCGCCTTGATGCTGGCGCTGGCAAAAGCCGCAACATCCCAGGGTATGCCGGCCGTCACTTATGCTTTCTGGCAAACGCTTATTGCAGGATCCGTTCTGCTGGTATTCTCCCAGAAACGCCGCTCTCTGTTGGAACGTCGCCTGAGCCGCTATTTTCTTATCAGCGGTCTGACCGGCATCGCGGTCCCGAATGTCATCGGGTTTTATCTGGTGACAAAACTGGGGGCAGGATTCACGGGCATCATGTATGCCCTGCCACCAATATTTACGTTTCTGATCGCCACTGGCATGGGGCTCGAAAAACGCAGCTGGATCAAACTGGCCGGGCTATCGATTGCGGTCATTGCCTGCGCCTGGATCGTGCTGCAACGTCATTCTGAGATCAGCAGCCCGAACCTTCTCTGGTTCGCCATGGGCCTGATCATCCCAGCCATGCTGTCTATCGGTAACGTCTACCGTTCAGTGGCATGGCCTGATGCAGTAAAGCCCATGGTCCTCGCAGCAGGCACATTGCTGGCTTCAGCTATGACACTTGGTCTGTTTGCAGGTCTGGCAGGGACGCCCATTTTTCCCGTAGGCACAGGATCTTACCTTCTTGGTATTGTCATTCTGCAGGGCCTTTTAACTGCGCTGACCTACCTCTGCGCCTTTGAACTACAGCGTCGCTCCAATCCGGTTTTCTACAGTCAGCTCGGCGCAGTCGCCGCCATGTTCGGGTTACTGATTGGCGTAATCTGGTTCAACGAGCGCTACTCAGTTGGCATCTGGCTTGGCGCCCTCGTGGTTATCCTGGGGCTCCGGATAAGCAACAGAACGAAACCAACGAGCCCTGAAACCTGAGTCATCAAGCGCATTCATAACCAACCCTCAAACAAATTCATTTGCCTGATCCGGATGCCGTTTCTAGGATGGTGGCTTCTGTCGCCCAAAATAAAAATCACACCCCGGGGAACAAGGCACCATGACTTTTCGCTCCGTACTGATTGCCAATCGCGGCGAAATCGCGATCCGCATTGCCCGAGCCTGCAGCGAACTGGGATTGCGGTCTGTGGCCGTATTCTCTGAAGACGACGACGCCAGCCTGCATACCCGTATGGCCGATGAGGCGGTGGCTTTAACGGGCCATGGCGTAAAGGCTTACCTGGATGGAGCGCAACTGATAGACGTCGCAAAGGCCCATGGCTGCGAGGCGATCCATCCTGGCTACGGATTCCTGGCGGAAAACGCCGGTTTTGCCCGCTCATGCGAACAGGCCGGGCTGATCTTTATTGGCCCTTCGCCCGACGTGTTGGAGGGGTTTGGTGACAAGTCGGCTGCCAGGGCCCTGGCAGAGCGCTGCGAGGTTCCCCTGATAAAGGGAATCAACAGATCGGTGAACCTCACCGAGGCCCGCGCCTTCCTGGACGAGCACGGGCCTCTGATGATCAAAGCGATTGCCGGTGGCGGCGGCCGCGGCATGCGGGCGGTTCACGCCGCAACAGAGCTCGATCAGGCCTTTCAGCGCTGCCAGTCCGAGGCTCAGGCGGCGTTTGGCAACGGCTCACTTTACGTTGAGCAGTTGATCGCTCGGGCAAGGCACATCGAAATCCAGATAGTCGGCGACGGTACCGGAGCCGTCAGTCACCTCTGGGAGCGCGACTGCAGCCTGCAACGGCGAAATCAGAAGCTGATCGAGATTGCACCGAGTCCTTTACTGGACGCCTCGATTCGGGATGCCATGATCGACAGCGCCCTGAAACTGGCCGGCGCCGTTAACTACCGTGGTCTCGGCACCTTTGAGTTTCTGGTGGACGAGGATCACCCCGGCCATTTCTATTTCATGGAAGCCAATCCCCGCATCCAGGTAGAGCACACCATCACCGAGGAGATCACCGGCGTTGATCTCGTTCAAACCCAGCTGCAATTGTTTGGCGGCCTAAGCCTCACTGATCTGGCTCTTGAGTCGGCCCCGCACGTGCGGGGCTTTGCGATTCAGGCGCGAATCAACAGCGAAACGCTCCACGCCGATGGTCATGCCACCGCCGCTACCGGCACATTGAGCACCTACGAGCCACCGTCTGGCCCGGGTTTAAGGGTCGATGGCTACGGTTACGCCGGTTACACCATCAGCCCCTCGTTTGACTCTCTGCTCGCCAAGCTGGTTGCCCATGGTAGCGATTACCCTTCAACACTTCGGCGGCTTTATCGCGCCCTGTGCGAGTTCCGGCTAACCGGTGTCAGCAGCAATATTGGTCTGCTGCAAAATTTGGTCCGCCATTCCGGCGTGGAAACTTGGGCTGTTACCACCCGCTTTGTCGAAGACAACCTGAAACACTTGATCCCGGAAGCGACCAAAACCGCTCACCCGCACCTGCACTTTGGCAATGCATCTGCCTCAGCGGTCGAGGAAAGTCCCGGCGCCACCGCCGCGCCTGCGGGCACCATCGGTATTGAAGCGCCCAGTTCAGGCACGGTTGTCAGTATCGATGTGACACCAGGAGATTCCGTCGCCATCGGCGACCCGATTGCGGTGCTTGAAGCCATGAAAATGGAGTTTGTGGTCACGGCAACCAACTCCGGCATCATCCACACCGTTGTCGCAGAACCAGGGACAATGGTGAACGACGGGCAGGCACTGGTCTATCTGGAACCAGCCGACGTCGAGGCCGGCGGCATTCAGAATGAAGAGACGGTTGATCTGGAGTACATCCGGGCCGATCTCGCCGAGGTTCTGGAGCGTCATAACCTGCTGACTGACCAGCGCCGACCGGGCGCGGTCGCAAAGCGGCGTAAAACTGCTCAGCGAACCGCTCGTGAGAACGTTGAAGACTTGCTCGACCCGGACAGCTTCAATGAATACGGAGCTCTTGCACTGGCGGCACAGCGACGCAGACGTTCGGCGGACAAACTGGCAGAAATGAGCCCGGCGGATGGCCTGATTACCGCCATTGGCACCGTAAACGCGCCCGAATTTGGCCCCGAAACCGGGCGTTGCGCCACCATGGCCTACGATTACACGGTGTTCGCAGGCACACAGGGGCTGACGAATCACCGCAAGGCAGACCGAATTCTCGCTCTGGCCGAGCAATGGCGAATCCCACTGGTTCTATTCGCGGAGGGCGGCGGGGGTCGCCCATCCGACACCGACGCCAACGGCGTTTCATTTCTGGACTGTCATACCTTTGTCGGCATGGCACGGCTCTCCGGCGTCGTGCCCACGCTCGGTATTGTGTCCGGCCGTTGCTATGCGGGCAACGCGGCGCTGCTTGGCTGCTGCGACACCATCATTGCCACCAGAGACGCCAATCTGGGGATGGCGGGACCCGCCATGATCGAAGGCGGCGGCCTTGGGCGGTTCAGCCCGGAACAAGTGGGGCCGGTTTCCGTCATGGGGCCCAACGGTGTGATAGATGTCCTGGTCGAGGACGAAACTGAAGCGGTCAGTGTGGCGAAGAAATATCTGTCGTACTTTCAGGGCACGTTGGAAGACTGGCAGTGCGACGATCAACGACGGCTACGCCACCTGATTCCGGAAAACCGCATGCGGGTCTACGATATCCGTCAGGTTATCGAAACCCTGGCCGATCAGGACAGTGTCCTGGAACTCCGCAGCCAGTTTGCGCCAGGCCTGATCACGGCGCTGGTCCGTATTGAAGGTCGTCCCATGGGCCTGATCGCCAACAACCCGGCCCACCTGGGCGGAGCGGTCGATGCCAGCGCAGGCGACAAGGCTGCCCGCTTTATGCAGCTCTGTAACGCCCACGGCCTTCCGATCCTGTCACTGTGTGACACACCGGGCTTCATGGTGGGGCCTGACGCCGAAAAACAAGCCACCATTCGCCACATCTCGCGTATGTTCGTGGCGGCAGCCAAGCTCAATGTGCCTTTCTTCACCGTGATCCTGCGTAAGGCGTACGGTCTTGGCGCCCAGGCCATGGCAGCGGGCAGCATGCTCACCCCCTTCTTTACGGCCGCCTGGCCAAGCGGTGAGTTCGGGCCCATGGGCTGGGAAGGCGCCGTGCGCCTGGGCTTTGCCAAAGAACTGGCCGCCCAGCCTGATGAGGAATCAAGGCAGACGATGTTCGATACCCTGGTCGCCAAAGCCTATGAGCAGGGCAAGGCACTCAACGTGGCCAGTTATCTGGAGATTGATGCGGTGATCGACCCGCAGGAAACGCGGGCGTGGTTGATACGCGGACTTAATTCCACTTCCGGCATTCAGTCTGGGGAAGGCGGGAAATTCGTCGATACCTGGTGAGCGGGGGCTCTAGAATTGGCTTCTGCCCCGCAACAGAACCTGAAAATCATCAATACTGTCGTCGCCATCCAGGGGAAAGGCGAAGTCGAGGTGCAGCATGCGCTGCACCTCAATGCGGCTGGACGCCAGCCGCATGCCGAAGCCAACATCCTTCAGAACACCTTCGTCCGGCCCACTGTTCCGGTCGTCAGTGAACCAGGCCCGACCAACGTCGGTGAAGATTACACCACCAACCCGAAACAGCTTGAACGGATGCCAGTCCGGGAAATAGCGCCGCTCCAGGGTCCATAGCAGCCTGCGGTTACCCTGCTGGTATTCGCTGGGATAGCCACGCAGGCCGTTCTCCCCGCCAATCAGCAGTTGCTGATCGGCTGTCAGATTGTGCGCTGCGGTGAACGCGAGATTGGTGTACCAACTGTTCCAGCGCTCTGAGCCGCCATGGAAGTACTGAACGCTCACTGTGCCCAGCAGGTTTTCCACCCGATCCTCGTCGAGACGGTAGGTGCCGCTCTGGCTGAGGGAATAGCTGGCGTAGTTGGTCTCCGAGGCATGCAGCGCATCCTGGAAATCCATATTCAGAACCACCCGGTCTTCCGTGGCACCCAACCCGCTGCCCGAGTAGCCCAGCTCGGTCCGCCAAACGAAACCGTCCCGCACATCTTCCACCCGCTGGAGCCGGGTCAGGTTGGTCATTTCACGGAAACGGTTCTGGCGGTAATCAAAGCCAATCCAGGGGTAACTCAGGGTCCTGTCGTCCGGAAAGATGTCGAGATCGGGTTGGTTGGGCAAACGGTCGAACATGAGTGCATTGTAGCGGTAGCCGGCGAGCAACCTCAGTTGCCGGCTGTCCCTTTCCGCCAGGCGCCAGCCTCCATCGATACTGAAGAACTCCTGGCTGCGCCGATAATCGGCAATAGCCTCTGCGCCGACATAGCGGGATTCTTCCCTTACGTCATCGATGCCGCTCAACCCAAAACGCCAGTTGGTGGTCTCGCTGAAGAAAGGCCTCTCAAGGTAGGCGCCTCGGCCCCGGCCATCGCTTCTCTCGTCGAACGAGAACCCCGCCTGCCAATGCGAACCCAGTACGTTCGGGTCATCAAAATACAGACTGGTTTCGGTGCGGTCCGGGTCCTTCGCATAGCCAATGCCGAGGCTCTTGCCTGATCCGGCAAAGTTGGGGTCAGACAACCCGAAGTTGGTGGTATTTTCGCCCCCGGATCGGGATACCCCCACGCTCGGGAACAGTGTCCAGGTATCCCTGGTAAGCACGCTTACCTCAACCTCGTTGCCACAAACCCGGGTTACGCCTACCCAGGCAGCGGTCAAATACTCACGCTGGCGCAGCACCCGCTCGGACTCGGAGATAAGCTCGGGCTCGTAGACATCTCCTTCTTCAAACACCAACTGGGCCCGCAAGGCGGACTCCCAGGTAGGCGTGTTGAGCGCGTTCAGAGTTCGATAGAGCGCGTTGTCCTGCTCAGGGTCGGTGGTATCAAAGATGGGACGGCGAAGAACTCGGATGCTGGCGATGCGCGCATCCTCGGGAATCATCAGATCGTTCTGGCGGGCGAGCTGATCTCTCGGCTTGTCCAGATCAATGGCTTCCGGCTGGATACTGCTGGCAATACAATCGCCCTGGCCCGATTCGGCGGCCAGGCAGGATCCGGCAAAAACCATTCCCGAGACAACAAGCGTTTTCCTGGAAACCATACTGACCTCTCGAGGCGCCCAGACAATAATTTAGCCCAGCGATGCCTCCATGTCAGCGTTCAGGCGGTCTCCAGACAGGGACATCCTCCTGCTTCGGCTCATCCCAATCACTCTGCATGGCACTGCTGAGTGCTTCTTCCAGCTTCATGAATAACTCACCGTAGCGGGGGCTGAACCGGATGCCCTCCTCGATTTCCTTCCAGGCGTCGAACAGCTCATCCTCGTGGGCTTTTTCATTGTCGAGGAAGGCCCAGGTCATCTGACGGGCACGCATCGGGTGCACACCCATGGCGGTCAGGGCATGACCACCGAGTTCAAGTGCCGAATGATAGGTTTCACTCACCACATCATCGGCCCCGGCCTCGCGCAGTCGGTATCCGTGGCCTCTGTCGAAAGCGCGGGCCAGCACCCAGACACCGGGGAAGAACTGCTTCACATGCTCCACCATCTGCACTGAACGGTCACGGTCGTCGATCGCCACGACCAGCAGCCGGGCCTGTTCGATGCCTGCGGTTTCCAGCAAATCCGGGCGACTCGCATCCCCGAAAAAACTTTTGATATTGATCTGCCGGAGGTTCTCGATCTGTTCGATCTCATGGTCCAATGCAACGATGGGAACATTATTGGCCCGCAATAGCCGGCAGACAATCTGGCCAAAGCGACCAACACCAGCGACGATAACCGGCGCCTGTTCATCGATGGTATCCGCCTCGCGCTCGTCGTTTTGTGAACGACGATAACGGGGCAACACAATCCGGTCATACACGATAAACAGCAACGGCGTCAGGAACATCGACAGCGCCACCACCAGTGAGAGGACCTGTGACGTTTCCATGGGAATCACGTTGTTCTGGACACTGTAGGTCAGAAGCACAAAGCCAAACTCACCGGCCTGTGCCAGGGACAACGTAAACAGCCAGCCATTACTGCCATGAACCCGGAACAGCAACGCCAGGCCGAGCAAAATCGCGGCCTTGACTGCGATCACCGCAACCGCAAGTGACACCACCGTACTCCATTGCTCGGACAACACATCGAAGTTGATGCCCGCGCCAACGGTGATGAAGAACAGGCCCAGCAACAGTCCCTTGAACGGTTCGATGTTCGCTTCCAGCTCATGCCGGAATTCACTGTTAGCCAGAACGACACCAGCCAGGAAGGCCCCAAGAGCCGGGGACAGATTTACCAGACTCATCAGGGCCGCAATCCCGATGACCAGCATCAGCGCCGTGGCGGTGAATACTTCACGCAAGCCCGACTGCACCACATAACGAAACAGGGGCCGGCTCAGATAATGGCCGCCAACAATCACGGCACCAACGGCCGCCACCACAACCAGCCCATGAGCCCATCCCGAGAGACTATCCACCAGGCTGAGGTGACCTTGCTTGGCGTCGGAACCTGCCGTGGCGTCCATGAGCTCCGGCAGTGCCAGCAAGGGGATGAGGGCGAGCATCGGAATAACAGCGATGTCCTGAAACAGCAGGACGGAGAACGCACTGCGACCGCCTTCGGTTTTGACCAATCCCTTTTCGTTGAGGGTTTGAAGAACAATCGCCGTGGACGACAGGGCAAAGATCAGACCGACTGCAATGGCTGTCTGCCACTGCAGTCCCAACCATGCGGCCACTGCCATGCCTGCAGCCGCCGTCAGCACCACCTGAAGCCCACCCAGTCCGACCAGGCGCACACGCATGGCCCAGAGCGCCCTGGGGTCGAGTTCCATACCCACCAGGAAGAGCATCATGACCACACCAAACTCGGCAAAATGCTGAATGGTATTGGCTTCCTGCCCTACCAGCCCCGTGACTGGCCCAATAACCACACCGGCCACGAGATACCCGAGGACAGAGCCCAGCCCCAGACGTTTTGCAAGGGGCACAGCGATGACCGCTGCCACCAGGTAGATAAAGGCCTGGACGAAATAAACTGTCATCAATGATTTCCTTGATTCAAAGTCGGGAGGCTAGAGGATATGCGCAATACGATTACCTGCAGCTCCGTTTAGCGTAGACCGAGGAATGCCTCTTTGACATGCGAGGCAAGCGCATCATTAAGGGGATTTGAACCCCGGCGTACCAACGCCAGCTGATAGAAGCCGATTTCCGGCAGGCTATCACCGGCAACCTCTTTCAGAGGCGGACGAATCAGGCTTTGCGGAAACGGGGCCACGGCGAGATCCGCCAGCATAGCGGCCTCCTGACCGGAACAATGCTCACAGGTGTAGGCAATCCTGTAAGGTATACCCGCTTTGTCCAGTGTTCGGAGGGTCATACGCCGCCAGGCACATCCCTCATGGGCCATGGCAATCGGCAGCGGGGAACGCTGATAGGCCGATGAGCCCTCTCGCCCGGCCCAGACCAGCGGTTCCTCGTGCACCACCTCACCGCGGGGAATACGCCCCTCATCGGCCACAGTTACCAGGGTCATATCCAGTTCCCCGGCGTCCAGGCGAGCGAGATTCTGTTTGCTCGAACCAACCACGACATCCACCAGCACGGCGGGATAGGATCTGGCAAATTCTGCCAGAACTTCCGGCAGAATCCGGGTACCCACATCGTCAGACGTGCCAATACCCACTTTCCCCTCAAGGGTTGGCGAAACGAAATACTGTACGGCCTCTTCATTCAGGCGTAGCAATCGGCGCCCATAATCAAGAAGAACCTCACCTTCTGCGGTCAACGTGACGCGCCTGGGTTCGCGAACGAACAGGGTTTTCCCGAGGTTCCGCTCAAGCTGTTTGATCTGCATGCTCAGGGCGGAAGGTGTTCGGTGAACGGCTTTGGCGGCACTGGTAAACGTGCCATGTTCCGCAATGGCAACAAAACTCCGGAGCACATCGTTATCAAGCAGAGGCATGTTCATGGGCGGACCCTACGGATAAATTTATGGCCGGCAATTGCCTTAAGCATAACTGAACAAGATCTTAAATTCTTTTCGTTTGATTGAAGGCAGAGAGAATACCAGAATAGCGGCTGTAGGCACCCGTAAGCGAGTTACAAGACGTCTCCAAACGAGCTGCTGCAAGTCATTCACCAACAGTCGGGGCCGTAGACATGTTGAAGAGCACAGAGCATCAGGCACACTCCGCAATGCAGCCGATCACCTCCTGGATTGAGGGATATTCCAGACGCCAGCAATTCCGCCGTATGGCAGAGTCATTGCTGAAAGAAAAAGATGATACGCTTTCGGATCTTGGCTACGACCGCCATGATCTGGAAGGCGCCTTGCACCTTCCCATCCGGAACGATGCAATGCAATACATTGAGGCACGTCGTTCCAGACGTGCTGTGGAAGCGCGCAGAGCCAAAGCTCCTCGGCTCGCCGGCTAACCGCGCGGCAATTCCGAGAACCGTATCAGGTTATACTCGCCTGTCAGCACATCGGCCAGGTGGCTGATGTGCTCGGGCGTGATTTCACAGCAGCCGCCAACAACACCTGCGCCGTCATCCAACCACTGTTTCACCTGAAGCCCATACACCCCGGGTGACACGTCCTGCCTGGCTTCCAGTTCATCCACCAGCGCTCCGCCGGCCATTGGTTCAACTGTTTTGAACGCGTTTGCGTAGCCACCCGTGCAGGGGTAAAGGCCGGCCAGTTCAGGCATTGCCTGCGAAATCACTTCCGGATCGCAGCAATTGAGCATAATCGCCGTTGGCCCTGACGCCCTCACCGCTTCAACAGCCTCGGCGAGGGTCTCCCCTGACCGGAGCTTGCCATCGGCTTCCAGTCTGAATGCCACTCCGAAGGGTTTGCCTGATTCACTGGCGGCAGCACAGGCGGCTTTCGCCTCCAGCGAGTTGGTCATGGTTTCGATGAGGAAGACGTCCGCCCCACTCTGCAGTTTAACGAGGATGTCGAATTCCGATTTCAGATCCTCGAACGTACGGTCAGGCTGGCTCCGATAGCTTCCGACCAGGGGCGGCAGGCAGCCGGCGATATCAACGTCGGCACCCGTTAACGCGATGGCGCGCTCCAACACCTCGAAAGCCCGTTGATGAATTGTACCAATCTCGTCACCAAGGCCTTCTCTGGCCAGTCGCGTGGGCGTTGCAGCATAGGTGTTTAGTGTCAGGGTACGGGCGCCCGCCCTGATAAAGTCAGCATGGACTTCGGTAACCACGTCCGGCTGCTCCCGCATTACCGCCACTGACCAGAGCAGTGACGTAACATTCATGGCCCTGCGGTAGATTTCCTGGCCCAGGCCGCCATCGAGAAGTGCAACAGATTTCATAAAGTACTCATCAGGGTGTAACGATATTGAACCGGCCCTGAGGCTTGTCCAGCATGCTGAAAAAGCCTATCAGGTCGAGCCGGCTTCCCTCAAAGCTGATCTCGTCGCTGAACAGAAGTTCCTTCAGCCCCGCACGGCCGATCAACAGATCCACAAACAAAGACCGCGTCAGATTCAATGTGGCGTCAGCGGGAGTGTCCTCATTCACCAGACGGTTGTGAAGCACGGAATGTTTCAGAGTCAGCAGATAACTTTCCTTGAGATCCGTGAAGGTGATCTTGATGACGGCGCTCTCCCCTTCTGCGTCTTCGGCCTTCAGCCGCACCGCCATGCTGTCAAAGAACAGGGATACCGGCGTGTTCAGCAGCACTTCTCTCATCATCGCCGGTTTGATGCCCTCTTCCGGCGAGCCGTGGCGCAGCTCGTATGCCCCCGTCAGGTAGAAGTCCCGCCAGGGGGCGGATTCCGCCTGATAGCCAAGCTGGTCATAGACGTTGGCCAGAAGCTGTTTTGCATCGTCATTCCCCGGCTCGGCAAAGACCACCTGATTGAGCAATTCCGCCAGCCACCGGTAGGTGTCGCGCCCTTCGCTAGCCCCCATGGCAGAGGCCGCCTCGAAATCCTCGCGGGCTCTTTCCAGAACCTTTTCAGCGCCACCCATCATCTGGACATAACGCTGGGCCGAATCACTTTCCGGAAGTGGGTCTAGCTGAGCCGGGTTCGCTGTAAACCACCCCAGGTAGTGCTGATACACCGCTTTGGCGTTGTGAGACACGGTGCCGTAGTACCCCTGGTTATGGAACGCCTGATTCAACTCCGGCGGCAGCTTGAGCTGATCGGCGATCTCCCGCGGTGTCGCACCCTGGTTCATCAAACGCACCGTCTGATCGTGAATGAACTTGTAGGTATCCCGCTGAACAGCCAGGAAGTCCTGGATATTCTCTTGCCCCCACAGCGGCCAGTGGTGGCTGCCGAAGTAGATATCGGCGTCGGCAAACAGAGTCTTTGCTTCGTCGATAAAGCTGCTCCATAGACGGGCATCCCGAACCTTCGCGCCCCTCAGGGTGTAGATGTTGTGCATATTGCGGCTGACCAGCTCGGCACCGCAAAAGGCCTTTTGTTCGGGGAGGTAGAAGGTGAACTCTGCAGGCGCTTCGGAACCGGAGACAATCTGGAAAATCATCGGCACGCCGTCCACCTCCAGCTCCGTACCGGTTTCGCTGATCAGATCCGTCGCCGGGGCAAAGCCAAAGGTGCCAAAAGCCGGGCCTTTGCCCAGACCAGTGCCAACATGGCCGCGTTCGTCTCGATCCAGACGCTTGCCATACATGAACATGGCCCGGCGTGTCATGGCGGGGCCGGCGATGATGTTCTCGCTGGTTGCCTCCTCCTCAAAGCCCTCTGGCGCGATAATCCGCAGGTTGGCTTTTTCCTCGTCCGAAAGGTGCTGGAGAATGCCCTGCACGCCGCCAAAGTGATCAATGTGGCTGTGGGTAAAGAGAATCGCCCGCACCGGCTTTTCGCCCAGATGTTCTCGAGCAAACAGGAAGGCTTTGCTGGCGGTCTCCCGGGCGGTCAGAGGATCCACCAGGATCCACCCGGTTTCGCCTTCGATGATCGACATGTTCGCCAGGTCGTAACCCCGGATCTGGTAGAGCCCGTCGGTGACCTTGAACAACCCGTGAATGTTGTTGAGGGCAGCCTGGCGCCAGAGGCTTGGATTGACCGAGGCCGGGGCGCTTTCTCCATCCTCGTCGATAAATCCGTAGGCCGGCATGTTCCAGACTTCACCGCCTTCCAGATGATCAATGACCAGTTCAGGGTCCTGGGCAATCAGTCCGCGTCGCGCGTTCTCGAAATCGTCACGGTTATCGAAGGGTCGCTGGTCCAACACATCCCGATTGGCCTGCTCGGTCGTGGCGGTCGGCGCAATGTGTCCGGCGCTGTTGGCTGCGGAAGAATCAGGACTGGAATCGCAACCCGTCATGACCAGGGCAATGCCCAGCAAAGGAGCGAAAAGAAGCTTTCGGGATAGCGGCATATGGGGAAACCTTTTCGGTCTATTGTTATTGGTTACCCCAAGTTTACTTCAGGGTGGGCCAAGATCTGTGCAAATTAGCCAAAATACTCCTGAATCCACTCGAACAGTTTGGTGGTTGTCATGTCGTTGAGCGCCATCTGCTGAAAGTCGTTCCCCACTTCGTCTTCAATGGTCACGAACTGGTACAGAAGAGTGCCCGGCTGTTCGTCGTGAAGGATCAGCGTAATCCTTCGGCGGGTACGCAGACAGTCAATGGTCATCACATCCGCCGGTATACCGGCATCGCGCATACCACGGCGCACCTCTACCACCGGATTGATGTGCTGATGGGTTGCCTGGATGCGGGCATGGGCATCGCTGGCAAGGTCGGACAGGGTTTTCAGGCGATCTTCAGACATTGGGCTCGAGTCGCTCCGGGGGTCGTCAGGATTGACCCATCAGATTACCAGAGAATGAGCAATCCTTAAGCGAAATCAACGGCTCTTGTCAGTAGCCTGCGTCTGACTTGATCAACGCTGGGGGTTATACACTATGGTCAACATGCTGGCCGCAATTCCGGTCAGGGCACTATTCGCCCGATTATTTTCGCTGGTTTTCTTCGTGCTCGCTTTCACTCTGGTCAGTGCCACCGTTTTGGAAGTGATCGCCGCCCTCCAGTCTGGCCAGCAACTTATGCAGGCCCTGATCAAGGGCGTTAATGGCAGCATTATCGCTCTCGCAGTTTACGAACTGGCCATGGTGATACGTTCCGAGTACAGCGGGCGCTCGGAATCCCACGACGTCATAACCATGATGAGACGCACACTGCCGCGTTTTATTGGAACAGTGTGCGTTGCCATGTCGCTTGAAGGGCTGATCATGATCATCAAATACAGTCAGTTGGAACTCGCCGGCAACCTCTATTATCCCGTTGCCATCATCGTCAGTACCGCCCTGCTGCTGGCATCCCTGGGCCTGTTTTTGAAGATGGCTCCCAGAGACCAGGCTGGCCCTTGAGGTATCTTTAAACACCGGTAGGTATCAATCCGTGCCACACGGGCAGAGTCATATCTTCGGGATCATCATTCGGGCCACCAGTCCGGCTTTTGAAGGCTCCTTCATCAATTGGGATCCGGAACAGCGCCGTTGCCTTTCTTTCCTTGTTGTTCGGCGCCCTTACCTGCTCCCACCGCCCCGGCTCGATCTGGTTGATGATGGCACGGAACGCGGCATCAAAGGCGGCATGGTCCGTGACCGGCACAGCATGGCCATACAACACCAATGACTCGTAGTTGGCGCTGTGGTTGAACGCCGATTTTGTCATCACCCATTCATTTGTCACGGCGAAGGAAATGCAGAGCAATACGCCCGATTCAAGACGCCGGGACAATCGTCCACCATTGAGCGTGTGCACATAGAGGTCGTCGCCCAGTCGCCAGGCCGTGATCGGAATGATGCGAGGCTCGCCATCTTCCACAAATCCTAGATGCGCCGTTTTGAGCCGATCAATCAGCCGGTAGGCTGTTTCCCTGTCATAGCTGGCTCGCTTTACCGCCCTCTGCACCCTGCTGCGTGGACAAGAAGTCAGCGGGGAGGCGCTGGGCCCGGCCAAATCAGTCGTTGTCATCAGAAGCTCCTTTCCGGTCTTGCACTTCACAAAAATGTACTTCTATTGAAAGGCACTTCTGATACCATCGAAAGATCCAGATTGTGACTTTTGATAGGACCAGTTGATGTGATTGATGATATCCGCCTGGACAGCGCGCATCCTCTGCAGCATCAGCTGTATCAACGGTTGTCCGAACGGATACTCGACCAGCGCTACCCACCCGGGCGCCAGCTTCCGCCCAGCCGCCAGATGGCGAAGGATCTTGGCATCAGCCGCAATACGGTGAACGCCGTTTATGAGCAGCTCAAGGCGGAGGGCTTTCTTCAAAGCAGAGCGGGCAAGGGTATCTTTGTCCATGAAGACATCAAATCAGCGATAACCCCCTCAGGGCCGGGCCTGGAGAAATCCGGTGGCGTTTCCATGAACTTGCCACCGCTGCCGCCACTTCCAGCGGGAATACCGAAGCCTGTTGAAGACGCCAGTTTGCCATTCCAGCCGGGCTTGCCAGACCTGGATGCATTCCCCATCCGCAGCTGGAACCGGATCCTGCACCACCAGGAAAGCCGGCGAACACTGAGAGGGTATGACAGCATCCAGGGATTCCAGCCCCTGCGACGCGCCATCGCCGCTTACGTCAGAACGTCCCGAGGGGTTCGCTGCGAAGAACACCAAGTCATAATCACCAATGGCGCGCAGCAAGCGCTCTCGCTTATTGCCGACGTTTTCCTGCAACGGGACGACAGTATCCTGTGTGAAAATCCGGGATACCGCGGCGCCCGGAACGCGCTGGGCCGGTTGGGCAATCCCGTGATTCCAATCCCCCTCAGGAACCACGTCCTGGATGTGGAAGCGTTGCCGGGCCTTGAACCTGCAGGGGCCAAGCTCCTGTTCTGCACGCCCACTCACCAATACCCCATGGGCGGCATCCTCGACCTTTCCCAGCGAATGGCTCTGGTGCAATGGGCCCAGCAAAACGGATGCTGGATCATCGAGGACGACTACGACAGCGAGTTCCACTTCTACAACAAACCCTTCGCTGCCATTCAAGGCCTGTACGAGAATTCACCCGTGCTCTACATGGGCAGCTTCAGCAAAACGTTACTACCAGCATTGCGCATCGGCTATCTGGTGGTCCCGGAAGCGGTTGTCGACCCCTTGCTCTGGGCCAAGCAGATCAGTGGTGGAGAGACCCCTCTTCTTGTCCAGGCAACCATCGCCGAATTCATTGAGAGTGGTCAGTTCACACGCCATCTGCGGCGAATGCGTCAGCTGTACCGGGACAAGTGGCAACTCTTCCAGAGCGAGGTTACGAATAAGCTCGGCGGACTTGCTCAACCGGTGGCGGAAAGCGCGGGGATGCACCTGGTACTTGAAGGAGATTTTGACGACCTGGCGCTCAGCCAATGGTTGAAAGCCAAGGGATTTGGCAGTACACCGCTAAGCGCGCACTTTCTGGGAGATTCCTCCAGAACCGGCCTCGTAATGGGATTTGCGAGCGCCAACGAGCGCGAGATCAGAGAATGCGTCAACACCCTGCAATCGGGGCTCACCAAACCATGACATCAAAGTACGAAAAACAGATTCTTACCGCATGGAACTCAAATGCCTCGCCCTGGATCAGGGCCGTGGAACAAGCGGGCATTCGAGCGCCGGGGAACCTCTCCAGCAGCAGTGTTTTAAGAGTGATTGAAGATTACGCCCCCTCGGGTGGCTCAATTCTCGACGCAGGATGTGGCGAGGGCTGGTTGATCAGAGAAGTAACGCGCCTTGGCTACCGAGGCACCGGAACAGATGCCGTGCCGGAATTGATCGAATACGCCCGGCAACAGGGAGAGGAAGACTTCAGGGTCCTCAACTACGAACAACTGGAAAATGCCGATCTGGGCACGTTTGATCTTGTTGTGAACAACTTTGCCTTGCTGGGAGACACCTCGGTGAACGCTTTTCTCAAGGCCCTGCCCAAACTTCTCAATCCCGGTGGTGCGTGCGTCATCCAGACTCTCCACCCTGTCGCCTTTTTCCATGAAGGAGAATACGCCACTGGCTGGAAGCCCGGAACCTGGGCTGGCCTTCCTGGCGATTTCGGCGATCCGGCTCCCTGGTACTTCCGAACGCTCGCCGGTTGGCTCAATCTGTTCAGGACATCCGGATTGACGTTGCCAGAAATCAGGGAACCTGCCAACGAGGGCCAACCGCCCCAATCGATTATTTTTGTGGTTCAAAATACTCGGAAAGCTCAGCGGTCAGAAAATCAAAGACCGTCCGAACCCGAAGGTTCATCCTGAGCTCCCGGTGGGAGACGAGCCAGACATCGCCGCCGAACACCTTATCCTCGAAGACTCTCTCAACGTGAGGCTCTGCATCACCCAACTCAACGGGCATCATGCCAATACCGATACCCGTCCGAGCCATTTGCCAATGCACCAGATGGCTGTCCGTCCTGGCAACGAATTGGTCTTCCCGCAGCTTGAGGCCACGCTGCGCCAGGGCTCCCACGTATCTCTCATTGTTTGAAAGAAAGCCTATGAATGGGGCCTTACAAAGATCCTCGGTCAACGGCGATGGCAGATCAGCCAGGATTTCGGGTCTGGCGTAGAGAGTCGCCGAGAATTCCCCCACCTTGCGGGCAATCAGATCGGGTTCTGTGGGTCGAAAGTTCCGGATGGCAATGTCCGCAGCACGGCGGCGAAGATCGCTGGCCTCATTGGAGGCAACAAGGTTGATACGTATTCCGGGATACTGGTACCGAAGCCTTTGAAGAATTGGAGGCAGAATGTAAGCGGCGGTGATTTCAGATGCCGAAATCGCAATCTCGCCCTCAATGGACTTCGCCTGACCCGTTGCCGCAAGTGAGAGGCTGCTTGCGGCCTCTCCCATCGCTCGGACATAGGCAAGCAGTTCGAGGCCATTCCGAGTCAATTCCAGCCCACGACCTCCCCGCTCAAACAGCGCCGTAGAAAGTTCCTCTTCCAACGCCGCAACCTGTCTTCCGAGGGTCGGCTGCGAAACCCCCAGAGCCTTTGCTGCAGCAGAGAGGGATCCTTCCTCGGCTGTCACCAGGAACGCACGGGCTCGGTTCCAATCGAAGTTAACGGTTCGCCAATTCATTCAAATATGCATATCTGCAATAAATTTCTGTCGATATTACCAACAGAAGTGAAGAGATAGAATCTATTCCCGGAATTAAATCAACCGCCCTGAGAGACGAACTCATGAATTCATCCATCCGTTTCTGGAACCGCAGCGCTGCTCGATACGCCCGCCGTCCGATCGCGGACCAGAACGCCTATCTGAGAAAGATCGCCCTGACCCAGAAATATCTCAATCCGGAAATGGATGTTCTGGAGTTCGGCTGTGGTACGGGATCAACGGCCCTCATTCACGCGCCCAGAGTACGCAGCTACCTGGCAACCGATGCCTCCTCCCGAATGATAGACATCGCCCGAGAGCGAAAGGCAGGAAAAGACGCCGACAACCTTCGCTTTGTGGTTGCCACACTTGAGGATATGCAACATCGGCAGCAAGCGTTCGACGCGATCCTGGGGTTGAACATCCTGCACCTCCTCCGACACCCCGAAGTTGCGATACAACGGGTTTTCAGTATGTTGAAACCTGGCGGAGTGTTCATCAGCAACACCGCCTGCCTTCAAGATACTTGCCCCTATTTGAAACCAGTCGCTTCCCTGGCCCGAAGTCTGCGACTCGCGCCCTATGTAAATTTCTTGTCCCGTTGTCAGCTGGAGACGCATCTGGAGTGCGCCGGATTCCAGATTGATTATCGGTGGGTGCCCGAAACCTCAAAAGACGTTTACTTCCTGATCGCCAGAAAACCAGAATCATCATGAGAAGAGCAATGTCGATCGATTGAAACAGCTGTTGGAAAACCCGCACTGGGATGGCAAGCTTCCCTGAATCCAAGGCTCGCTGAATGGCGGCCTCAATCTGAAGGAGAATTCAATGGGAAGTTCAAAGCTGGTCGGTATCGTTTTGCTCGTGGTTGGCGTCGGCCTGCTGTATTTCGGCTACCAATCAACCCAGTCATTGGGGAACCAGTTGTCCGAAACGGTCACGGGGCGTTTTACAGACCAGACCATGTGGTATCTGATCGGCGGGGCGGCCGCGGCTGCAGCCGGCGCTTTTCTGACATTTTTCAAGAAATAATCCTGCCTGTTTTTCACCGCTCGGGCCTGACCACAAACCAGCTGGCCAGGACGAGCGCTCCGAAAACCGTGTAGGCCAGAATAAACACCCAGTCCGGCGCACTGTAATACAGAATGGACTGCAGCCAGTGCTGGATAAACGATCCCTCATAGCCCGCCTCCCCGGCCTTTGCCCGAAGCGCCATTTCCCAGGTCGTAAGCGGGCATAGCACACCGAGCCAGGATTGCAGAACCACTACACCAATCACAATCAGGTGGCTGAGACGGAACCAGAAATTGCGAACCCAGCGCCACTGGCAGAAATAGCCGGCAAAGGTTGCCACCAGCCCAAGGATGACAAAAACCACCAGCATCGTGTGCAGGATCAGGAGCGCATCAGCAAAGATCAGTAACCAGCGGCTATCCATCGCTACTCGACGTCCACTAGGCCATTACGTATCTGGCGCGACCCTGTTTTTTCGCGCGGTACAATGCCTCATCGGCCATTCGAATCATTTCATCGATGGAATCAAACTCGGTGGCCAGGCCCTGACAGATTCCAATGGAACAGCTAAGTTCCTTGCTATCGGGGCTATCCTCATTTGAAACCGCGCGGTCCTGCCATTGTTTCAGAACCTCTGCAGCAAGAAGTTCAAACCGGTCGGCATCTTCGCCCTCAATCACGGCCATGAATTCCTCGCCGCCGTATCGCCCGAGGATATCGGTCTGTCTTTTGAATACCTGCCTCATGATGTCAGCCTGCTGTCGAATAGCCTGATCACCCTGCTGGTGGCCGTAGTGGTCGTTGAACTGCTTGAAATGATCAAGATCCATCATAAGTACAGCGAGTCTCTGATTGGAGCGCCGCTGCCGGGCAAACAAACGCCCGGATTCACTCATCAATGCCCGGCGATTGAAGAGATCGGTTAGTTCATCGATGGTGCTCAGGCCAACCAACTGCTCGTTGGCCTCCTGAAGCTGCCCCAGCAGTCGATCAATCCTGTGCCGGCCGATCACACCGACAAACAGTGAGCCGGCCACGAACCCGGCGTTCATCCAGGTTCGCTCGCCGTAAACGGAATCCATGAGCATCAAGCCGACAAAGCCCAGAGAACTGAGCACCATCGCGGTCAGCGCGTAATGGAATTTCATTCCAAAAACAAAGAAACCGAAGAAGGCGTACAGCAACGTCCCTTCGTAAGGAAAGCTGAATGCTGCCTGCTCCCATGCCACGTGGATCAGGTAGTAATTGGCGTAGGTAATGCTCAGAACAGTCGCCAAAAACGCAGTCTGGGCAAAGCGAAGAAATTGCGGGACGAAGGTGAAGGCGAGCAGGCCTGCGAGAACCGGAAGCTGAATGAGGGCTCTGTTCGTTGTGTAGGCGCTCGTCAGATCCGGCGGGATCAACTGAAGATCACCAATCATGAACAGGGAGATCAGAATGCCACCCACCACGATGGAGAGTCGCAGCATGAGCATGTCGCGGGGGGATACCGTATTCGCTTCAACCGAGGGAGTCGGCATAAAAATGGAGCTCACAACGCACTTTATTCCCTGTACCTGCCGAGTCTAAACAAATTCTCGCCCTGACCACCAGCAAATAGACGAATCAAAAGAGGTACCACCTGTACAATTTTCCCACACACCTCACTCAAAAATCAGGATTTCCACCATTCGACGGGCCGGGTTTTCGGATTCGTCGGATCCTCCCGAAAGGGCCTCCCCTGTGCCATCAATCGTAATAAGAAGATCACCAGTTTGCCCCGACTCCGCCAGCAGAGTATCGAGATATTGCTTAACCGCCGCTGCACGGCGTAGCGAAAGCAGGTAATTGTAGATTTCATCCCCTAAGGCGTCTGCCTGCCCCCTGAGCGAGATGAGAGCGCCTTCCTTGACGCCTTCCATGAGACGATTAATCCGGTCTTTGGCCTGCTCACTGAGCGTACTGTCATTGAGGGCAAACAAAACCGTTTCCCGGATCAGCATTCTGCGACCACAGTCGTCACCGCGGCAGATGGCAGCCTCGAAACGGTCGAGGCGTTCAGACAGACTTTTTATTGCGTCTACATTTTGCTTCTGCAACGCCTCCAGGTTAGCCAGCCTGGCATTCAACGCGCCCATATCCGGGCCTTGAACCGACCGGTCGATCATGTCGGCACTATCCGATTCGCTATAGATATAACTGCCAGTATCAGACTCAATCGCGATAATGCGCGCGCTCAGGTTGGTCCAGAGTATGTAAAAAACGATCGCCACCAGTATGAATCCGATCGCGGTTAGAGCACTTCTCATGGCGGCTACCCCGTTATACCGGCAGGAGAAAACAAGTCAGAAACCGTGCGGCCCCTGATCGCTGACGCTGCACGTTGGAATGCATGACAGCCAGATCTTTGTTGAGTGCACGGATCTGGACGCCGCTGCGGTAAACGTTCCGGAAACTCAAATTGGCATGCATCCCGAATCGGGTGGTGGTCTGCCATGCGAGCAGCTGGTCCGGACTGTTGCTGGGACTCTCCTCGCCATCTGTGCCGTCACTGCCGCGGGCGGAAAGCAACAGGGTGCCATCGCCCACGGCATCAGAGGGTACAAAAGCAACCACATAAAACATCCGCCCGAATATTAAAGAGGCCAACTGCCAGCTATACCGGGTGCGAAGACCGATACGCTCACTCATCCCCACGAACTGCCTCCAGGAAAAGATCACAGCATCACCTGGCTTGAGGGTCCAGACCACAATCCGTTCATCGGCGGGTAACCGACGATATGGTGCGGCCCCGCCAACGCGAGCGTCTGTCCATACCCGGTTCATGTGCCAGGCCCCGCGCAAGAAGCGGGAGAAGAAGGCCTTTTGGGCCTGCGGAGTCACCTCATCAGGCGGCGCATTGGCGAAATCATAGCGTTTGCTAACGTATATCAGCTCTCCCATATCTTGCGTGAGATCGAGACGGTCTGACACCTCTCGCACCCCGCCGGACTGTCCGGGCTCTGACTGTGGCTCAAACTGAATCACACGCTCGCCATCAACCTTCGCTCCAAAAAATACCCGCGCAAAAATGTACATCAGGCTCTTGATGACAACGAGGATCAACACGAACCATGAAACCCAGGAATAGATATCAACAACAGCGTAGATCACGCTCAACTGCTTCTTTATGGCCGTTTCCATATCATGGAAAGTCGCACTCAAATCCTCGCGGGCAACATCAACAAGGTTGCCGGCACCGCTTGTAGCGAGCTCCGCATAGCCCTGCGTTGCGCGATCAAGGCTCTGGCGCTGCGCCTCGCGCTTTTCGGCATAGGCCTCGTTCAGCGGCTCCTTGACCGACGTTTCTGCGCATGACGCCGTCTGAAAAACCCAGGGCAGGAAACCACTACAACCCGGTGGTGCCATTTCTGGCTCTACATCAGGCAAGATCTTGGGCACCTCTTGCTCATAGAACGACATCATTGCGGCAGCCACGGCTTTCGGGGACGATTTTGCCCTCGCGTCGAGGTCATCAAGCATTCTGAAAGCGGCCTCTTCCTGATCATCGAAATAGGCGCTGATCGCACGATCGATGTTCTGCCTCCGGTTTGCTTTCGGGTCGGAGTCCGCCATGAATTTCAGACTGTAAAGTTGGTTATCGACCCATCGATCAACCTGCCAGGAGGCTGCCAGGCCAAGCGCCAGCAACGTCAGGAACGGCAGGTAGAAGACCAGTGTTTTGCGGCAAGTCTGCAGTAGAAAAGATCCCGACTGCCTGCGAAGCAACGGGAAATTCTCCCGTACCAACAAGCGCGCAATGCGCAGCGCGAAGCAAAGCATCAAGAACTGAACAATCAACCAGAGCCTGTAGCCCAGGGCGCCTTCTGAATAGAACACTGCGGCGAACAGCGAAACACCCAGAAGCGACAGGTAAACCGTAGATCCCATAGGAAAGACCCAGAGCAGAGCCACCAACACTGCCAGACACAGCAGTTTGTAAGTCATGGAAATCTGCCAGGCTCTGTAAGCATCACTTGCCCAGAGATAGGTGCTGATTCGTGCATCAAGGTCCCGCAGCTGTGTCAGAGCCTGCTCAGTATCCGATCGTGCTGTTTGGATCGATGTCAGCTCCACCCTCAATGCCCGGCGAGTGGTTTCCAGAGCATTACGGTGGCGGATAACCTTGTTTCGCCCTTGTCTGAGCTTCTCCCCCAACACCTTGTTCGCCAGTCCAAGGCTGAAACGCGAGACTATGGCCAGATCACGCAGCGACTTATCAATCATACTCAGGTGCGAGTTAGCCTGAGCGATCTTCAGCCTCAATGCCGTTATCTGAACAGCAATCTTGGCAGCCCGCTGGCTGACGTTCGTGTCCCAGGCACCACTCCGTTCTGAAAGCTGGTCCAACTCGCTCAGTAGTTCGGCGCGCTCGAAACGGAACAGCCCCGTGTCCGTATGATCTATGTCACCAATCCTGCTTCGGAGTGAGTCCAGGTCCGGTAGCTCAGCACTTTCTCTGGCGAGCTTTTCATTTTCGTAGAGCCTCTCCTGGGCATCCCAGGCGCTTGGAAACGGTTCAGTCAGCTTCTCAGGAGGGAAAAAGACCAGCGCCAACCAGGGCAAAAGCAGTGGCATCAGGACAAAGCGTCGCAGAACAACGCACGCCGCGATTCCAACAACGAAAACGACAAGGCAGAGCTCTGGGGGAAGGAACATCAGGCTTTCAACCTCAAGCCCAAAGCGCTCGTCAAACATGGAAAAAGGAGAAATGTGGCCAGTAACCACAGCCGGAGCGATGCCAAGTGCGATGGCAACCCACAGGGTGTAGCTGGCACCGCGCCTGGTCATTGAGTGAATTCCTTCTCGCCAAAGGAGTAATTGGAAGTGTAGTCCAGTTTGCTGCCGGCGCCCGACGCACCAAAGGAGTATCTCCGGCTCCAGATCGCACCGTATTGAAGCAGAGAGGTTCCTGCCAACGGCTCTTCAACAGTGCCTTTGTGCACTATGCACAATATCTGGCGGACTGCGCCGCAAGATTCGACCCGATAAGCCTCCATGGCACAAACGTTGCCAACTCCCTTGGTGTTACCCAAGACACGGAGACATCGTCATGACCACTGAACCTACACCCAAAGAACAGGATTATCCCTTAAGCCCGGTTCCCATGGATCAGCGCAAAAGCGTCTGGTCCATGGGGTTGGTGCTCCTCGGCTTTACTTTCTTTACCGCCACCATGTGGGCCGGTGGCAGCGTTGGTGTTGCCTTCGACTTTTCCACAATGTTGATGGTTCTGGCGGTCGGCAATCTGCTGCTGGGGCTGTACGCAGCAGGACTGGGTTATATCGCCGCGAAGACTGGCCTGAACACAGCCCTGATGAGCCGGTTCACCTTTGGCGAGCTGGGCAGCAAGCTGTCCGACTTTATTCTGGGTTTCACCCAGATTGGCTGGTACGCCTGGGGCACGGCCACTATGGCAATTCTGCTGGTCAAACTCACCGGGATGCCGGAAGGGATGACAACACCGCTGATGGTGCTGTTCGGGTTCGCCTTCTGTGTTACTGCGTTTATCGGTTACCAAGGACTGGAGTGGCTATCGAGGGTTGCCGTCCCCGCCATGATTATTCTGGTCGCCGTCAGTATGTCCATCGCCACATCCGATGCCGGCGGCCTTTCCGGGCTGCTGGCTATTACCCCGACCAATGAGATGAGCGTTGCAGCTGCAATCACGCTGGTCTTCGGCACCTTTGTCAGTGGCGGCACCCAGGCCACCAACTGGACCCGCTTCGCGAAATCCGGCAAAACCGCTGTGATCGCCACATTGCTTGCGTTCTTCCTTGGCAACGGTCTGATGACCCTGATCGGCGCCTTAGGTGCCCTCGTTTACCAGCAAGCCGACATCGTCGACATCATGGTCGCCCAGGGCCTCGCCACACTCGGTATCCTGATGCTGTTCCTGAATCTCTGGACCACCCAGGACAACACGGTTTACAACTTTGCGGTCGCGGGCTGCAACCTGATCCGTACCCGCCGCCGCAAGTCGGTGACCATTGCTGGTGCCGCGATCGGAACAGTTCTGGCGGTACTGGGCATGTACGAATGGCTGATCCCGTTCCTTGTTCTGCTTGGCACCTTTATCCCGCCGATCGGTGGCGTCATCATGGCAAGCTACTTTGTCGGCTATAAACGCCAGTATCCGGACCTGACCACGGTTACGCTGCCAGCCTTCAACTTCCCTGGGCTCGCGGCCTACGCCATTGGCTCCGCAGCCGCCTATACTTCTCCCTGGATTGCGCCCATTGTGGGTGTTCTCGTCGCGGCCCTGAGCTACAGCATCATTCTGGTTGTCAGCGAAGCGGTCCGTGAGCGTAAAGCCCAGGTGATGGGAGCGATCTGAGTGACCCTGCGATGCCGGAACGTGCCACACCTCCCCGGCCTGGATGCCATTCGGCTCCGGGGCGGGGAGTCCGCCGGAGATAACCCGGTACGCTGGCCCTATGTAGCGGAAAACCGCTCGTTCAAAAGCTGGGTCAAAGGTGGCGAACTGGTATTTGTTACCGGCATCAGCCGGCATCGCAGCCCCCAGAATCTGGCGGAATGCCTGTATGAGGGTAAGGAATGCAATGTCTCCGGACTCGTTGTCCTGACCGGAGATGCTTACATCGGTCAACTACCGAACACGTTATGCCGGCTGGCCGACGAGCTTGCGATACCTCTGTTCGAACAGCCCTATTCTCTGCCCATGGTGGAAGTCACGGAAGCCATCGGCAGGGCCATTGTCTGGTCCGAACACACATCGGTCGAGCAGATGGACCATAACCTTCTAGCCGATTCTGCCGACTTGCTCGATGCCTGGATCGCCTGCCGGGGCAACCAGAGTGCTATGGCAGAAGCATTAGGCTGCCACAGAAACACAATACGCAACCGAATGAACCAGCTCAGTGAATCAATGCCTGGCCAGGGCACCCCGACAGAACAATTCAGAACACTGTTACTGGCACACCTGCTACTGAAACCATAGATGCGGGTTAGCCACTGACCGGAGATAAAATGACTAAACCATTGAATGCAATAGCGAACGCACGTCTACAGGGCCGGGATGGGCTATTCCGGCTTGAGATCAGCAACGGACGCTTTTCAGGTATCACCGCCCAAGCCGAAAATACCACCGCCAATGAAGGCGAGCTGGATGCCGGAGGAAATCTGGTCACCGCCCCTTTCGTGGAGCCACACATCCATCTCGACGCCGCGATGACCGCCGGGGAGCCGCGCTGGAACAAGAGCGGCACCCTGTTTGAAGGCATTGAATGCTGGTCCGAGCGCAAGAAAACCCTGAGCCACGACGATGTGATCAGTCGCGCCAGCCAGACGCTGAAGCTCTTTGCCGCCCATGGCATCCAGTACGTGCGTACCCACGTGGATGTGACCGATCCGAACCTGACTGCCCTCAAGGCCATGCTTGAGGTTCGCGAACAGACCGCATCCTTCGTTGACCTGCAGATCGTCGCGTTTCCCCAGGAGGGCATCTGGTCTTTCAAAAACGGGCGTGAGCTCATGGAGGAAGCCGTGCGTCTCGGCGCTGATGTGGTGGGTGGCATTCCCCACTTCGAGTTTACCCGGGATTACGGTGCAGAGTCGGTTCGCTGGCTGATGGAGCTTGCCCATAAAAACGACCGACTGGTGGATGTTCACTGCGACGAAATTGATGACCCGGAATCCCGGTTCCTCGAAGTTCTGGCCGCCGAGGCCCTGAGACTCGACTACGGTTCCAGGGTATCCGCCAGCCATACCTGTGCCATGGGCTCCTATAACGATGCCTACTGCAGCCGCCTGTTTCGATTGCTGAAAAAGTCAGGCCTGCGCTTTCTTTCCATGCCCACTGAAAGCCTGCATTTGCAGGGCCGATTCGACAGCTATCCCAAACGCCGTGGCATCACCCGGGTCCCCGAGCTGCTTGATGCCGGACTGAAAGTCGCCTTTGGCCAGGACTCAATTCGCGACCCCTGGTATCCAATGGGCAATGGCAACATGCTCCGGACCCTTGATGTCGGCCTGCACGCCTGCCATATGCTGGGCATGAGCTGGATCGACCGTTCACTGGAGCTGATCACCGAGAATGGCGCGGCTGCGCTTGACCTTGATGAGTATGGCCTTGACGAAGGGATGCCAGCACGATGTGTGGTTCTTCAGGGGGCCACGCCCTATGAAGTGCTACTCGGGCAGCGACCGGTGCTGGCGTCTGTAAGGGACGGGCAGGTGTTGGTCCGGCGGGAGGCCTGCCATCCGGGAACCGGCCTGATGCTTTAAGAGCAGTGTGCGGCTCAGAATAAAAGCGTGAGGCCGCCGGTCACCACGGCGAACAGCACGGATAAACCAATCACGGTCCGCCAGGGGAAAGGCGGAGGCGGAGGTTCAATCGCCAACTCCTTTTCTAGGTAGTTACGAAGCAGACGGGTGTTGCGGGTGTTAGCTTTGTAAACCGCGTCGAAGGCATCGCCTACCACTGGCAACAGCCCGCCGAGAAAGTCGATGCCCATATTCTGCAACATGCGCATCTTCACCGCCTTGGTGGCTCCCGCTCGCTGCGCTTCCACCAGTACGTATCCGGCCAGGACCAGGCCCACGGCGTCCCCCACCACGGGCAGCAGGCCAATCACGGCCTCCGCGCCAATCCGTACATTGGTGAACGGAATAGCGATGTTGCTATCGGTAAAGCGGCTGAACTTATCCAGCCGTGCCAGAATGGCCCGTTGCCGGGCTTCGGATGGTTTCGGCATTCTCTCTCCAACGAAGGCGCTCACTCAGGCTTTGCGCTGATTTCTTCGAATGCCTGAACCAGGGTGTCGGGTTCCTGGGCGCCGGAGATCAGGTATTTACCGTTCACGATGAAGGCCGGCACCGCAGAAACACCGGCCTGTTGATAGGTTGCTTCATCTTCGCGTACCACGTTGGCGAATTCATCGGAATCCAGAATCTGCTTTGCCCTCCCGCGGTCCAGCCCCAGGCTCTCGACACAGGCCAGCAACACGTCCTGGTCTGAAACGTCTTCCGCCTTTCCAAAGTAAGCCTCGAAGAGCGCCTGCTTCATCTCCGTCTGCTTGCCCTGCTCAGCCGCCCACTTCACCAGCCGATGGGCGTCGAAGGTATTGCAGGTGAAGCGCTCCTGCATTTTCTCAAAGTTGAGGCCCAGATCTTTCGCGATCGTCATCATCTGATCCTGGGTCGCGCGCATTTCCTGCTCACTTCGACCGTACTTGCGGGCCAGGGCCGGCAGGATGGGCTCGCCCGTGCCAGAGTGGTCCGGGTTCAGTTCAAACGCGTGCCATTGCAGGCCGAATTCATACTCCGACGCCAACTGTTTCATAGCCTGTTCCAGGCGGGCATAACCAATCGCGCACCATGGGCAGGCGATGTCGGAAACAATGTCTATGCTGATCGTTTTCATGGGGTATCCCGTTAATTGCGTTTAGACACGATACTGCCAGCCTAACACGGAGACAGATCAGCCATCTCCCGCCAGATGTTCCCGGATCAGCTCTGCCATCTGCCGGGCCGGTTCAGTCGGACGGCCCGACGGCCGATGCAGTGCCATCTCGATGGATTGCAGGGCCGGCATACCGCTTCGTTCGTCCAGAACCCGCAGCTGGGGTGTGAGCATATCGCGGGTTACGGGCACCACCGCCAATCCGGCCACGACAACGGGCATCAATCCTGTCATCGACTGGCTTGAGTAGGCCAGGCGCCATTGCCGACCCGCAGAAAACAGCGCCTGTTCTGCCACCTCTCTGAACACATCAGCGCCCGGCGAGTAAAGCGCGAGAGGAATGGGATCTGTCAGGGACGGTTGTTTCTCGGCGCCAACCGCCCACACCAATGGCTCCCGGCGAATCACTTCGCCCCCGGGAGAGCGGGTCTGACGGGTCACAACCGCCAGGTCCAGCTCACCAGCCTGCACCTGCTCCAGCAGCCTGACGCTTGATCCGCAGATAACCTGCAGCTGAACCGCCGGGAACAGCTGGCTGAAATGGGAGAGAACGGAGGTCAGCAGAAACGCATAGTCTTCCGGGATACCCAGGCTCAGCTGCCCCGATACCTGCCGCTGCCTTAGCGAATCCAGTGCCTCGTTGTTAAGGGCCAGCATCTTCCGGGCGTAACCGATCAGTTGCTCGCCCTCCGCGGTAAACCGAATACGCCGGCCCTCTCGCTCGTGAAGGGACACCTCCAACAGGGCTTCCAGGCGATGCAACTGCATGCTGACAGTTGACTGGGTATAGGCAAGCCGGTCAGCCGCCGCGGTTACCGTTCCCGTGTCGGCAATGGCCACCAGTGTTTGCAGCACGTTCAGATCCAGAATACGGGGACGCAATTCATCAACTCCTGTGATGCTTTTAATCACTAAACGTTGTTTTTGTGATATCTCAAGCGAGTATATCCTCCCGCTGTCAGATCACAACACACCAGCTAAAGGAGGACTGCCCATGAGGATTGTCAACGCGCCCATACGTCTGCCCAACATCCTGAGCATCATCGCGGCTCTGGTTGCCGTCGTTCTGTGGGCTGTTGCCCCTTTGCTGGTCGATGCAGCGCGTTCCATCCCGCCCTTCCAGCTTACGACCATCGCCCTGATCAGTGGCGCACTGGCCGTGCTGCCCATGAGTTTCCGGGGCCGCGAAGCGCGTAAATCTGTGAAAGTGTCCTGGCAATGGAAGCTGGTGATTTTCGGTCTTGTGCCTTTGCTGGTTCTGGGGGCGGTCGGCGCCTACCTGGCCGGGCTTGGCATGGCACCCACCGCAGAGGCGTCATTGATCACCTATACCTGGCCGGTCATGTTCATCCTTATCAGCCAGTGGGCCTTCCATCGGCGGATCGCCCTCCCGGTTATTGCGGGGGCACTGATTGCCTTTTCCGGCGCGGCTTTGCTGCTGGGCCCGGAGGCCCTGAATAATGGTTTTTCAGGCAACCTGACCGGTTACGGGCTGGCCCTTCTGGCTGGGGGTTGCTGGGCTCTTTACTCCTGGATCTGCCAGGCAACACCCGTAGCGATCGCTCCTGTAATGCCAGGCCTGTTCCTTCTGGCTGGCGCCGGAGCCGCAGCCGCAGATACCGTTTCCGGCTCCGCCCATGTGCTGCCTTCAGGAACCGCGCTCGCCGCTGGTGTCGCCCTGGGTCTGGGTCCATATGGCCTGGCCATGGTGGCCTGGGATCTGGCATTGAGGAAAGGCCCTACCGCACTGGTGGGCAGCCTGGCCTATGCGGTACCTGTGCTGGCCGCTCTTTTCCTGGTACTGGCCGGAATTGCCGCGCCAGACTGGCGGCTTCCGCTGGCTGCGATGCTCGTAGTTCTTGGTTCGCTGGTGGCAGCCAGCCGTCGACGAGCCTGAACCTGACACATCGTCGAGCAAGGCGACCAGTCCAAGGCTACCTATCGGCCTTTCCCGGAAGAGATGCGTATACTCCTCATGTGTAACTCAAACCGCAGAGGAGTATGCCAATGGCCGACGAAGACACGCTCACCGCCCTGAAAACCGCCTTCACCTTCATGCCCCAACCGGTCGAAATCAATCGGTTCGAATACGGCGACGATGCTGACCGAATTCTCGCGCAGGTGAATTTTGTGCGGGAAGTACTGGTCAGTCACGGCATTGATCCGGAAGAAGTCGCCGGTGAGATCAACCCGGACTCGTCACCGAATTCCTGTTACTGAGTCGACCGTCCTCCAGGAGAAAGCATGCCTTATCAGTTCGAAGACCTGAAAAAGAGCTGTCAGACGGAATGGCAAGCCTACATTGAGCACAGCTTTGTGCAGCAACTGGGTAATGCGTCGTTGGCGCCCGAAGCGTTCCAGCATTACCTCAAGCAGGACTACCTGTTTCTGATCCAGTTCGCGCGTGCCTTTGCTCTTGCAGCCTATAAAAGCCCGACACTGTCGGATCTCCGCCAGGCCAAGGAAGGTTTGCAGGCCATTGTGGATGTGGAGCTGGATTTGCACATCAGCTACTGCAAGGAATGGGGAATTTCCGAACAAGAGCTGGCCGAACTACCGGAAGCCCGCGCCACACTCGCCTACACGCGCTATGTTCTGGATACCGGCAACCGTGGTGATCTGCTGGACCTCCACGTCGCCCTGTCGCCTTGCATGGTGGGTTACGGTGAAATCGCCAACTGGCTGAACAGCCGGGCGGAAACGATTCGGGGTGAGAACAACCCTTACGACGCCTGGATCGCCATGTACGAGAGCGACGAGTTCCAGGACGCTATGCAGGCAGAGATCAGCTGGCTCAATGAGCGACTGGCCGAAGTCTCCCCCGCCCGCTTTAAGGAACTAACCCGGATTTTTAGCGACGCCACCCGGCTTGAGATTGATTTCTGGGAAATGGGCTTGAAGCAGAGCGATTAACCTGCGCTACCAGCTTTGCAGTTGGCGCGCAGGCTGGAGTTCAAGCCTGCGCCGCCCGCTCTTCCCGCAATCTGGCCCGCACATTCATCAACACTTTCCCGTACCGGTTTTCACCCCGCCGATCCCGGCCACAACCCCAGAAATAATCGAAATTGCTGTTTTCAACGATTTTCGTGTCGCCGGTATCCAGCAGAGCCTCCGCCAGCTCGGGGTGGGTGCGGCAGCGCACGTAGATCCCCCGCGTCATAACGGTTTCGCGCACCTGTTTCCAATCCCGCCGCAGGCTCTTGTGACGCTTGCGCCCAAGCTTTCCTGCCTTGCCGGGCGTGTCGGCGCTGCGCACCTTTTCCTGGCGGTTGTCGTCAGTGAACTTCATTCCCTGGAAGTAGTGTTCCACGGTTGGCCAGATCTTGCCTTCCAACTCGAAGCTGTAGGGGGCATGGGTGCCCAGCGGGTTTTCCGGGTCGGTTCGTGACATGAACAGATCGTTCTCGCCGTTGTCGTCGGGGAAGAGAGACATTCGTGCAATCCTTTAAAAATAAGTGGTCCTGCAATACCCCCTAGTATCAACGAGTCCGCGCCAGGGGTCACGCCAATAAATCTGCTCATCTGCAAGACTAGAGATCTCGCAGGTATCCAGCACCCAGCTGTGCAATCTGGCCCCGAATCCAGGCCACTCGCTCCAACACATACGACGATGGCGAATTGACCCGCAGGACTTTCGGATTCGGGAGTACGGCCGCGAGCAGCGCGGCCTGGTACTCGGTAAGGTGACGGGCAGGCTTGCCGAAGTAGGCCTGGCTGGCGGCTTCAACGCCATAAATTCCGGGGCCAAACTCGGCAATATTCAGATAAACTTCCAGTACCCGCTGCTTTGACCAGAGGCCGTCTATTACAAGTGCCAACCCCGCCTCGATGGCCTTGCGAATGAAACTGCGACCGTTCCAGAGAAAGAGGTTCTTGGCCGTTTGCTGGGTGATGGTACTGGCTCCTCGAAGCCCGTCGCCGGCCCGGTACTCCGAGAGCGCCTGGCGAACCGCCTCAAAATCCACGCCCACATGATGCGGGAATCGCTGGTCCTCGCTGGCGACCACCGCCAGCGGCATCCAGGGAGAGATCTCGCCAATGGGCACCCATTCGTGGGCGAGGGATTTGTTCGCGCCCTGAAGCTGATAACCCAGCATGAAGGCCGAGGTGGGTGGATTTACGAACCGGAACATCAGGACCACCAACAGCACCAGCACGATAGCGCCGGCGCATAGCAGCAAAAACCATCGCAAAAGCTTGCGACCACCTGATGCTCTGGCCATCAGTTCAAATCCTCATCTTTGTACGAGCGAGTTCCCGGCCATAATTGACCAACGGGCCGCACAGCGCGCAAACTGCTTATAGCGATTCTGTGAGAGTGTATGCCACTACCATGCCTGCAAAAGTAAAAACCCGGATTCTCTTTCATTCCAGACGCCTGAATATATACCTGGTCCGATATCCAGAAGGCCACAAGGTAGGGCCGCACGTGGACATGGTTTCCGAGGGCCGGCTCTACAAACTCAATTGGGTTCTGGCGAAACCCAAAGCCGGTGGCGAATTCATCTGCGACAAGAATATTTTCAACCTTTTTGGAAGATTGTATCTGTTTCGCCCGGATCTCTATGAGCATCGGGTATCAAAGATCGAGCGCGGAAATCGATGGCTGTTGAGTTTTGCGTTGACTTCCGGACTCCATAACTCAAGCAGGACAGTATCATGATGTATTTTGCCCATGAAATGAGCCGTGCCGCGCTGATGCCCTTGCGCATGATGACAGACGCACAGAGCAAATTGCTCAGGCACCCTCTCAGCCCTTTGTCCCGCTTACCCGGCGCTCGCAGTATTGCTTCCGCCTACGGCGTGTTCGGCGACCTGACCCGACGCTACCCGAAACCGGCCTTCAATCTGCACACAACGGTGTGCGATGGGGAGGAGGTCGACATCAGTGAAGTCATCGTCAAACGCAAACCCTTTGCCCAGCTCAAGCATTTCCAGCGCAGCGTATCTCGCCCCGATGACCCGAAACTCCTGATCGTTGCGCCCTTGTCCGGGCACTTTGCCTCACTGCTGCGCGGCACTGTGAAGGAAATGCTGCCAGACCACGACGTCTACATCACCGACTGGCGTGATGCCTGCAGGGTTCCTCTCTCCGCGGGCGACTTTGGGCTGGACGACTATATCGACTACGTGATCGATTTCATTGAAGAGCTTGGGCCGGACACTCATGTATTGGCGGTTTGCCAACCAGTCGTGCCAGTGCTCGCGGCTACCGCCATCATGGCCGAGGATAATAACCCTGCGACACCACGCTCACTCGCCCTGATGAGCGGCCCCATAGATGGACGCGTCGACCCCACCGCGCCATGCGAGCTGGCCACTAAACACAATCTGGCGTGGTTCCGGCGCAATCTGGTTCACCCTGTGCCCGCGCCTTATCCGGGAGCCATGCGGAAAGTCTATCCCGGCTTTCTGCAGCTGACCGGTTTCGTGAACATGAACTTCGACCGCCACGTTGACGCCTACCGAGGCCTGTTCAAGTCCATGCGGAATAAGGAAGTCGAGAAAATCAGGCGCCATCGTGAGTTCTACGACGAGTACCTCGCTGTCATGGATCTGCCGGCCACTTACTACCTCGACACTATCCAACGTGTCTTTCAGGAGTTCCACCTTGCCCGGGGTTGCTTCATGCACCGGGGCCGAAAAGTGAACCCGGCCGCCATTGAAAATACGGCATTGATGACAATCGAAGGCGAGAAAGATGACATTTCCAGTCCAGGACAGACCCGGGCCGCCCACGACCTGTGCGTGAACATCCCGGATGCCAGGCGTCTGCACCATCTGCAAAAGGGGGTTGGCCACTACGGCGTCTTCAACGGCAGCCAATGGCGCGAATCCATTGCGCCTCGGCTCAAGACGTTCATACGGGAAGCGTGACGGGAATCACATTTTCTTGTCGCGACTCAGGTGCTCTGCTAGCTTGAATGAGGTGATTAATAATAAGGAATAACAACCAGAGCGGGCCACCGCTCCAGGGAGGATTTCATGCAAGACCTCAAGGGCAAGGTCGCCCTCGTAACCGGTGCCTCACGCGGCATCGGTCGTCACATCGCACTTCAACTTGCCCAACGCGGCGCCGACGTCGCCATCAACTACCGCTCCCGCCAGTCTGAAGGCGAAGAAGTCGCCAAGGAAATTGAGGCAACCGGCGTACGGGCACTCTCCTTCAAAGCAGACCTGTCAAAAATGCCGGAAGCGCGCAGCCTGGTTCGCCAGGTCCAGGAACAGTGGGGCCGTATCGATATCCTGGTGAACAACGCCGGCATCACCAAAGACAAGTCCATGAAGAAGCTTACCGACGATGATTGGAACGACGTTCTCGACACCAATCTGGGCAGCGTCTACGCCACGTGCTCCGAAGTGTTGAAGATCATGATGGATCAGAAATACGGTCGCATCATCAACATCACCTCTTTCGTCGGGCAGGCGGGCAACTTCGGGCAAGCCAACTATGCGGCCAGCAAGGGGGGCATTATTGCGTTTACCAAGACCCTGGCACTGGAAATGGCAAAGTACAACATCACGGTCAATGCCATTGCCCCGGGCTTCACTGAAACCGAAATGCTGGCCCAGGTCCCGGAGAATATCCGTGAACAGATCATTGCCAGGGTTCCGATGGGTCGTTTTGGCAAGCCGGAGGAAATTGCCCGGGCCGTGGTCTTCCTGGCCGCAGAAGGCGATTACATCACCGGCCAGCAGATCAACGTTAACGGCGGCGTTTACATGTAACACCTGAAAGACAGAAGGCGAAAAAATGGCTGACAAACCAATAAAAAAGCAATCAACGCCTGACTTCGAACCCAATGTGGTAAGCCGCTCTCTGGCGCGAGTGGGTGTCCATGGTGGTCACCTGCTCAAGCGCTCCATAATGCGGCGTTTGCGCGGTGGCCCGCCCAATCCGGCCAGCGTGGGGAGCATGACCAAACCCTTCGTCACCCTGACCGGCAAGCTTGCAACCCAGCCAGACACGCTTCTGTTTGCACAAATGCGGCTGCTCAAGGACAGCAGTCTGTTCTGGTCTGGCATTCTGGCCAGCGGTATTGGCAAGAAACCGTTGACCGTAGCAGAACCAGAGCCTGGCGACGGTCGCTTCCGTGACCAGGCCTGGAACGACGTCATCGCCTTCAACGCCCTCAAGCAGGCGTATTTACTGTCAACTCGCTGGGTGATGGACACCATCGACGATGTCCGGGATCTGGATGATCACGATAGACGGAAAGTCCGTTTTTTCACCAGCCAGATGACCGACGCCCTCGCCCCCAGCAACTTCATCCTGAGCAATCCGGAAGTGTTGCGCACAACCGTCAAGACACGAGGCAAGAACCTCTTGCGCGGCCTCGCCAACTTGCTGCGTGATCTGGACGAAGGCAAAGGCCCGATGCCTTTCCGCATGTCCGATCCGGACGCGTTTGAGGTGGGCGACAATCTGGCCAACACACCCGGCGACGTGGTGTTCCAGAACGACCTGATGCAACTCATCCAATACCGGCCGACCACCGAGACCGTCCATCGCCGGCCCTTGCTGGTGATACCGCCCTGGATCAACAAGTATTACATCCTCGATCTTGGCGAGAAAAAATCGTTCATCCGTTATTGGGTGGAACAGGGCCACACCGTGTTTGTGGTTTCCTGGGTAAATCCCGGCCCGGAGTTGGCACACAAGACCTTTGAAGACTACATGCTCGAAGGTCCGGTCGCCGCGATGGATGCCATTGAACAAGCAACCGGTGAGCGAGAAATCAACACGGTGGGATACTGCATCGGTGGCACCCTGCTTGGTTGCACACTCGCCTGGCTGGCGGCCCGCGGGGATGATCGGGTAAAAAGCGCGACGTTTCTCAACAGCATGATGGATTTCTCGGAAGTCGGCGATCTCGAAGTCTTCATCGACGAGGACTCTATTGCCAAAATCGAGAAGGCCATGAACAAACAGGGCTATCTTGAAGGCGCTTCCATGGCAACGGCCTTCAACATGCTGCGGGCCAACAGTCTGATATGGTCTTTTTTCGTCAATAATTACCTTCTCGGCCGCGACACGGCGCCCTTTGACCTGTTGTACTGGAACTCGGACGCCACCCGCATGCCAGCGGCCATGCACAGCTTTTACCTCCGCAATATGTACCTGAACAACCGGCTGCGTGAGCCCGGGGGTATTACACTGGCAGGTACTCCGATCGATTTGAGAAAGGTGAAGGCCCCCGCCTACTTTGCATCTGCGATTGAGGACCACATCGCACCCTGGATCTCCTGCTACAAAGGCGCACGTAACCTGGGCGGCCCGTTGCGTTTTGTCCTCGGCGGTTCAGGGCACATCGCCGGCATCATCAATCCGCCCGAGAAGAAGAAGTACGGTTATCGCCTGAACGAAGACAACCCGGCCAATCCAGAGGAATGGCTGAAAGGTGCCGAGCAGTTTGAGGGTTCCTGGTGGCCAGATTGGGTGGCTTGGGCCGAGCAGTTCGGTGGCGGTGAGGTTAAGGCTCGCATTCCGGGAGAGGGCAATCTGCCGGTGATTGAACCGGCGCCCGGGGCTTACTTGCGCAACGAGCCGGCGCCACCAAGCCCAGCAGTCCGGAAGCGGCGGCAACCGCAACGCGGAAAATCGGGTTCCGCGAAGCAGAAAACGCCATCACCTGAGAAGGTCACGCAGTGAAGCGTCCGTGGACTGAGCGGGAAACTCTGGAATAGCGGGCCGGCGAAAGCTCCCTAACGCAGCTCGGAAACCAGGTCACCGGCGCGACAACTCCTGACTGCGCGTTTGATCTTGCCCACATCCTCGCTGTCCAGATTCGCACGAGACAGGTAAAGCGAAACCGGGAGGGTTCCCGCTGTTTGCTGGAATACCTTGACCACATCAGGACCAAAGAGATCTTCCACCAGAAGCGCCGGCAATACGACCGCATCCAGGCGGTCATAGTGAAGCATGGCAACCAGTTGGGACCACTCTGTGACTTCTTCGATTCTCGGGTTTTCGTCGGTAATGAACTGTTCACCAACAAAGCTCCGAGGCAGCCCATATTTAAGGCCCGAGGTTTCAGATATCGGCGGAAGTTGGCGATTCGAGACAAAAACATAGTCCGCCGAAAACAACTCACCGGCGAACTCGCCGATTCTGTCCCGACGCTCACTCTGGGCAAGGGGCAGCACCATCGAGACTTCTCCCGAATGCAAATACCCCAAGCCTCTTTTCAGAGGCACCTGAATATACTGGGGTTGGATGTCAGCGCGATCAAAGACACATTCGTAGAGCGGCGCCAAGGACCCATGGAGCTTGCCATCGGAGTACCCGATCACGCCCTTCAATCCTTCACCAACGGCGACAGGAACCGAAGCGGCCGCAAGTTTCGAAAAGAGAACCAGCAGGCCAATGACGATTGGAAAGGTTAAATAATGCATCGCTCCGCTCCATGAGGCTGCACGCTTTCACTTTATACGCACACGATCGTCCACGTTCGCTTGGTTTTCCGTAAGGATCTGTACTTATCGCCCCAGATACCTGAAACGTAGCACATTCTGATACTTATCGATGTATTTCTGATTGATCAGACCAATCACACCCGATTGCCGCAAATCGTCGAAGCATTGATCAAAGGCTGCGGCGAATGCGGGGTTCCGAAAAACCATCTTGTGCGGCGCCGGGTTAAAGATTGGCGCGAAACGAAAAGCATCAGACTGCGAGGGCCAGCTTTCACCACGGCGCTTCTTGTTGAAGATTCTCCGATTCACTTCCGCGACCACGAATCCGTCGGCCAGGATCGCATCGACCCGGCCCATAAACAGTAGCCGGGAGTGAATGGTCTGATCGGCGATCTCGGTGAGGGAGGCGAATTCGGGTACGTTGTCGCTGATTCCCAGCACATCGACCCCTTCGCGGAAGGTCACCACGTCAAGACCGGCGAGGTCTGTGAGCCTTTCGATCGGGCCTACTCGAGAATGATTGTAGAAGGCACCGTTCTGGTACCAGATGTAGGCGGATGTGGAATAACCGGGAAGACGCCAGTGCAAAGGTACTGTGGCAATAGCATCGAAGTCCTGACGATCCGTGTAGGTCCTTGCATGGCGCTCAAAAGGCTGCATGATGAATTCGGCCTCAAATCCACACTCATCGAAAGTCGCCAAAACCAATTCAATATCTCGCCCCTCGAGACTTGGCTCCGCTGCCCCCGGTATCTCAGCAGCAAGAACTGTTAGCCGCGGCAGTGGCTCCGAATTCGCGACCAGCGGGAACCCTGTCAGAAGCAATAAAAAACACTGGGCGAGCGTTGAAATCTTCAAACCGCTGTCTTCTCACCTCGGGCTAAAAAGTTCATTTTTTGAACAATATCCTTATCCCGGCGTTCAGGCAATCACTCTGAGCAAATGCCTGCAAACCAGGATGCACCTCAGCCCAGGAGACACTCCTTGGCCTCATTGATGCGCGCCGCCAGGTAATTGCTGCCACCATGGTCCGGGTGAAGTTTTTGCATCATCCTCCGATGGGCTTTGATGATCTCTTCCCGACTGGCTCCGGGCTCAAGCCCCAGGATGTCCAGCGCTTCGCTCTCAGTAAGCGGGCCGCCCGTATTGCCACTGCCGTCCGACGGATCGCTTTCAGAGGCCGCCTCATCGTCTGCTCGCCAGGAGTCTCCGAACCGGCGGTCCAGGTAAGTTTCAAGGAGCCGGGCAGAATCCTCGTCCTGGCCGCGGCAATAGCGCAATAGCTCGAGGAACTCGCTTTCGCTTAGCTCCGCCAGTTCTCTCCCTTCCATCGGGCCCTTGATGATCCTGCCGCTCATAATTCCCGAGTCGTGGTCCAGAGTCATTTCGAGAATATCGCTGGAAACATGGGACTGGTTGCCCGACTTGGCCCCGGCACCGCCGGCCACGCGACCGAGCCCGCCACGCAACAGAGATGGCAGCAGGCGACGCAACAGAGGATAGAGAAAGGCCAAACCGGCGAAGACAAAATGCAAACGCCCAGTCACAGCCAGCAAGACGACGATGCCGATACCGGCCAGCAGAGCCAGCTTGAGAATGGCGGCATTGCGCTGACTGGCAGGCTGATTGCGCAACCACACCCAAGCCACAACTGCGACAACGATGGCAACAAGCGTTAAAGGCACTCAAATACCCCGGGCACACCGGCCCATCAATGGATTCTCACAAACACTATCGGATCTGTCTGGTCAGGCGTTTCACTTCCGGGGAACTACGGCTGGAAAAATCCTGCAGGGCCTTGGCTCCCCCGGAAGCATAGACCGCAACTGCCGCCATAAGATCCTTGAGCACCTGAGGACTGTTACGGTCAAAGGGTGCGTATGCGCCCCCTGAAAGCTTGCTCACCTGCTGGAAAACCGCCCTTGCATGGGCATCATTGCCCTCATGAAACATGAACACCGGTGTGCGCAGCATTCCCAGTTCCCCGGCGGTGTGACAGAGCTCGTCCACCGGTTCCTCGCAACAGTCACCGATAAAAACTACAGCTTTGACTGGCTTTGCACGGGTCTCTTTCACCGCGTGGGCCAATACCCGGCTGATCTGGGTGCGCCCTCCGAGGCAGGAAACGCCGTTCATCAGATTCAGCAACTGCGCGGTTTCGGTCACAAAACCCGTGGCCTTGAACTCACCGAAGCCACGGTAGTAGCAGAGCTGAATGGCCAGGCCACCCAGATCCCGGGTTGCTATAAACAGTTCGCTCTGCAGATGGCAGGCCTGGTCCCAGGTAGCTTCCCGACTTGCAGTCGCGTCCAGCGCGAAAATCAGCCGCCCCTGCCCGCCACCCTGCTTGGGCAATGTGCGAACCTCATTGATAAACTGGTCGATCGCCTGTTTGTCGGATCGGGTGCGTAGTTCTTTATCGGACATAGGCTCCTGAAAATCACTGCGGCTGAAAAAACTGACGCTAAAATAGTAGGGCATAGATCGCGCAATTCACAGGTTTGGCTCTTTCAGTTGGCTCCCCAGAGCACGCTGGGAACAAAGCAACGCACACGGCCATTGGCTGGTAGACCTGCCTGTTCTGATGCAGTGGCAGAGCCCGGGGCAGGTTTGGGGGTTTCGGGTGGAACGAAACGGGGACCGTTGGGCCACGCTGGACAAGGACAGGGAAGTAGAAAGCGCGCTCTATTTACGCGAGTGGAGAACCCAACTGACTTATCGGGTGCACCAGGGGGGACAATCCTGGCCAACCATCGCTCTTGGTATAGGAGCCAGTCTGGCTACCCGTGTCCAATACAAGGACCTGAACACGGGCACCGAGGATCTGAGCCTTGGGGATGCCCTGCTGGCAAGCCTCAGGCTCGATTGGTAGATCCAGGTTCCGAAACCGGATCCAAACCGGGTATCAGCCTACCCGGTTGAGTGTTACGTCGATGTTGCCACGGGTCGCGTTGGAATATGGGCAAACCTTGTGCGCCTCATCGATCAGCTGTTTGGCCTCCGCATCGTCCATACCCGGGAGGCTGATGCGCAATTCCACTTCAATGCCAAACCCATTGGGGATCTGGCCGATGCCAACCACGCCTTCAATGGAAGCATCTTCCGGCATCTTGAGCTTGTCGCGACCGGCCACAAATTTCATGGCGCCGATAAAGCATGCGGAATAGCCTGCAGCAAAAAGTTGCTCCGGGTTGGTCCCCTTGCCGCCGGCACCGCCCATTTCTTTCGGGGTTGCCAGCTCTACATCAAGAATGCCGTCGGACGAAATGGCACGGCCGTCACGACCACCGGTTGCTTCTGCATGGGCACGATAGAGCACTTGTTCGATAGACATAACGCTTTCCTCTTCTGCTTTGGGTTAGACGGGAGAGCCTGTTCAAGCACTCTCCTCCAAATGACTGTCCAGATGGCTGTGCAAGCGGTTTCTCAGTGCACACAGCTCCGTCTTGAGATCTTCCAACTCGGCCAGTGAGCACCCCGAAGCGCTGGCGACGCGCTCCGGAACCCTGGCTGCAGCTTGCTGAAGGCTCCGGCCTTTCTCCGTAAGGAGAACGATTACCTGCCGCTCATCCTGGGGCGACCGCTGGCGCACCAGCAGGCCCTGCTTCTCGAGTCTTTTGACGAGCGGGGTCAGGGTGCCGTAATCCAGAAATAATCGTTCTTTCAGACCGGACACCCTGACGCCGTCGGTCTCCCACAGAACCAGCATGACGAGGTACTGGGGATAGGTAAGCCCAAGTTCCGACAACAGCGGCTTGTACAGCTTGGTCATGGCCAGCGACGCTGAATACAGGGCAAAGCACATTTGCCGATCCAGTGTCAGCAGGTCATCTCCTGGAGCCGACTGATTGAAAGATTGATGCTCTGACATTTAACTCGCTCACGATTACCTTGTGCACGATTTAAATTAACGGATTGCCTGGAAGGATGCAACCCCCGCCCGATTCAACGGGCGGGGACGAAGCTATCGATCAACCCGCCAGCGCAGCACGCACTTTCTTGCTCAAATGCCCCATCTCAACGCGGCCAAGCACCTGGGGTTTCAGTTCATTCATCACCTTACCCATGTCCTGCATGCCCTGGGCATCCGTTGAACTGATGGCCATCCGAATCAACCCGTCAAGATCATCCTCGCTGAGAGCCGCCGGCATGAACTCTTCAATGATCACCATTTCCGCTCGCTCTTTATCGCCCAGTTCCTCGCGGCCGGCTTCGTCGTACTGACTGGCCGCGTCGCGACGCTGTTTGAGCATCTTGTCCAGCACCTTGAGAACATCCTCGTCATTGAGCTCGCGGCGTTCATCAATCTCAATCTGCTTCACGGCAGACTGGGCCATGCGCAAAGTAACCAGGCGGGTTTTATCCTTGTTCCGCATTGCTTCTTTTACCGCGCTGTTCAGTTGTTCCTTAAGGGTTGGTGCCGTCATTGCTGATCTCCTGTTGTTTGGCTTTGTTCTGTTTTATGGGGACGAATCGGGAATAATGCAAAGGGTGGGAATTCCATGATTCCTGCTGCACTGTAGAATGCAGACATCCGAGGAAAGAAAAAGGCGCCAGGAACAATGATTGATTTCCGCAGCGATACTGTGACCCGCCCTACCCCCGAGATGCGCGAAGCCATGGCCAGCGCCGAGGTTGGAGACGATGTCTATGGCGACGACCCTACAGTTAACAGCCTGCAGGCCTACGCCGCCGAGAGGCTCGGCTTCGAAGCGGCCCTTTTTACTGCCACAGGCACCCAGGCCAACCTGCTTGCCATCATGAGCCATTGTGGCCGCGGGGATGAGTATCTCTGTGGCCAGTCCGCTCACAATTACAAGTACGAGGGCGGAGGCGCCGCGGTGCTGGGCAGTGTCCAGCCCCAACCGATCGAGAACGAGCCGGACGGGAGCATTGATCTGGAAAAAGCCCGGGCCGCGATCAAGGCGGACGATTTTCATTTTGCCGTCACCCGTCTGCTCTCCCTTGAGAACACCATCGGAGGCAAAGTACTGCCCCTCGATTACCAGGCGCAGGCCCGTGCGTTCTGCGACGAACACGGGCTTCTTCTGCACCTGGACGGCGCCCGTATTTTCAATGCCGCCGTAAAATCAAACTGCGATGTCACCGAAATAACCCGGCACTACGATTCCGTCAGCGTGTGTCTGTCCAAAGGCCTGGGCGCACCGGTCGGATCGCTGTTGCTGGGGTCGGAATCATTCATCAAGCGGGCCACCCGGCTGCGCAAAATGGTGGGAGGCGGCATGCGCCAGGCCGGCATTCTGGCCGCCGCGGGACGTATCGCGCTCGAAAAGGGGCCGCTTAGACTGCTCGAGGACCATGAAAACGCCGAATACCTGAGCAACGGCCTGGCAAAGATTCCGGAACTTGAGGTCAACCCGGCCAGTACCCAGACCAACATCGTTTACGCAAGGTGCAAGGCGGGCCAGGCGTCACAGCTGAAAGACTACCTGGCCGAACAGGGCATCCTGATTACGGCCGGAGACCCGATCCGCTTTGTGACCCACCAGGATGTCAGCCGTGAGGATGTCGACACGCTGCTGACGGCCATCCGGCAATTCTACCCGTCCTGACCGGATACTCTCGCTCAAAAAAGGGCCCCTCAATGAGGGGCCCTTCCAGCGTCACCTTATATCAGCCTGGGGTTACACCATCTTGCCTTCGGCAATCAGCAAGCGGCGTTCATGATGAAGGCCTTTGAACAGGCTGTAGGTCATCACCAACAGCACCAGCGTAAACGGCAGCCCGACACTCAGGGCGCCAGCTTGCAGAGCGTTGAGGGCTTGTTCACCGCCAACGAACAGAAGCACCCCGGCAATTGTCCCTTCAGTGACCGCCCAGAAGATGCGCTGGGCTTTCGGGGCATCGGTCTTGCCGCCAGACGTGATGCTGTCAATCACCAGGGAACCGGAATCTGAGGATGTGACGAAGAACGTCAACACCAGAGTGATCCCGATAAACGAGGTGATTCCAGACAATGAGATATTTTCCAGCATCTGGAACATGGCCAACGACACTTCGGTAAGACCCTCGGAACCCAACACGCCAATCTCGTTCTGGACCTGATTTAGCGCCCCGCCTCCGAATGCGCTCATCCAGAACAGAGTAATGATGGTCGGGATGATCAGAACCGCCGTGACGAACTCACGCACCGTGCGGCCATGGGATACCCGCGCGATAAACATACCTACGAACGGTGACCAGGAAATCCACCAGGCCCAGTAGAAGACCGTCCAACCATGGAACCAGGTGGTGTCTTCCTCGCGGCCAAAGGGATTACTGAGCGAGAACATATTGGACGCGTAGGAGACCGACGTATCCCAGAGCCACTGGAACACGGCGAGTGTGGGGCCGGCAAATATTACAAACAGAAGCAGCAGCCCGGCCATGATCATGTTCGCGTTACTGAGAATCCGGACACCACCATGGATCCCCCGAATCACGGAGAGGGTAGCAACAGCCGTAACGCCGGCGATCACGCCGACCTGAATATTCAGGCCTCCCTCAATATCAAACAGGTAGGAAATACCGGATGCCGCTTGCTGGGCGCCAAACCCGAGCGAGGTTGCAAGACCAAAGATGGTCGCCAGTACCGACACGGTGTCGATGACATTACCGGGCCATCCCCAGACCTTGTCTCCCAGAATTGGAAAAAAGGCAGAGCGAATGGTTAGCGGCAGGCCTTTATTAAAGGCAAAAAACGACAGCGAGAGCCCGACAATCGCGTAGATTGCCCAGGGATGCAGACCCCAGTGGTACATCGTTGCGCCCATCGCAAGGCGGGCACCCTCAGCAGTGTTTGGCTCAACACCCAGGGGCGTTCCATACCAGTCGGTGTAATAGGCCACCGGCTCGGCAACCGACCAGAACATAAGCCCTGTACCCATACCAGCTGCGAACAACATGGCAAACCAGGACAGCAGAGAGAACTCTGGCTTGGCATCAAGCCCGCCAATCCTAATCTTGCCCACCGGCATGAAAATAAGGGCCAGACAGAAAACAACAAACAGGTTTGCGCTGAGAAGAAAGCCCCAGTCGAACACAGCGATCGCACCATTCTTGGCGCTATCGAGCAACTCCTTTGCACCTGCGGGGAAAATAAGTGTTCCGACAACGAAGGCAACAATCAGGATTGCGGTTAACGGAAATACGATGTTGTGGATATCGAAGCCGAACTTCTCGATATTATCCTGACCGGCTACGTAGTCGGTCTGATAATCGTCTGAAATGACGTCACCCAATGTGAGGACTCCTATGACTGCATAACCCGGCAGTCGGTTGGAAAGTTTACCTCTCTAAGTGCCACCCCAATATTTTGAACTCTAAGAATTAAAATTTCCAACTCTGTTAGACTTGTGCGGTACGAATCCTCGCAACGCCTGAAGGTTCCCGCTGATGAAACTCAACCCCTTTAACACCCGCATCGGTCTGGCTCTGGGAGGCGGCGCTGCCAAAGGCATTGCGCACATTGGTGTGCTGAAAGCGTTTGAAGAAGAGCAAATCAAGATTCATTGCATTTCGGGCACGAGCGCCGGCGCGCTTATCGCGAGCTATTACGCTTTCGGCCGCCAGGCGGAATCCATCCTCAGCATTTGCTCAACGCTGAACCTCTCCAAAATCATCAACTTTACCTTTGAGCGCGGAGGGCTGTTCAGCACCAACGCCATTCGGGAGATGATTCACCGCGATCTGGGCGATGTCCGGATCGAGGACGCCGAGATTCCGCTGGCCATCTGTGCCACGGATATCGAAACCGGCGAACAATTGATCTTCCGGGAAGGCAATCTGGCGGATGTCGTGTGCGCCTCAATGGCGGTTCCCGGCCTGTTTGTACCTGTTGAAATCGATGGGCGGATTCTGGTGGACGGGGGGCTGGTGGAAAACGTCCCCATTTCGCCATTGGCCAAAATGGGTGCTGGTATTACGGTGGCCGTTGATCTCAGCCATGTCAGCCGTTATCCGAAGCCGGACAACACCTTCGATGTCATTTCCAACGCCATCAACATTGGCATCGATTTCAACACCCGCAAGCAACTGAAGCATGCCGACATATCGGTACCTCTGGACCTGAGCGACTACAGCCTTACCAATAACGCCGACCGCGTTGACGAGCTTTATCGGGAAGGCTATCACCCGATGAAGAAGAAGATCCGCCAGGTACTCTGGTACAAACGGATGCATGTTGCCATCAGTCTTCTGAAAACAACGCGAACGTTGATGCCCTTCAAGGTGCCCGAGATTCTGAAGGAGCTCAGGCGCCACGGCTTTGCGGTGCGCAATCGTAATTAGCCACTTAATCACCGCCAGCGGTGAACCAAAACGCTCTTTGCAGACTACTCTTCACACCCGACCATTTTTCAATGCGAACGGAGCTTGCGCATGATTACAGTTCACCACCTCAACAATTCCCGCTCACAGCGCGTTCTCTGGATGCTGGAAGAACTGGGTGTTCCCTACGAGATCAAGCATTACCAGCGAGATCCCAAGACCATGCTGGCCCCCGAAAGCCTGAAAAAGGTGCACCCGCTTGGAAAATCCCCGGTGATCACAGACGGCGATCTGGTGGTTGCCGAATCCGGTGCCATCATCGAATACCTGGCGCACACCTACGGCAAAGACACCATGCTCCCGGAGAGCGGGGGGCAAGCCTGGCTCGACTACACCTATTGGTTGCACTACGCCGAAGGCTCATTGATGCCGCCTCTGGTGTTGCGCCTTGTCTTCGAAAAGGTAAAAACCAGCCCGATGCCGTTCTTTGTTAAACCTGTCGCCAAAGGCATTTCGGACAAAACCAACGAGATGTTTATCGGCCCGATGATCAAGACCCACCTGGATTTCGTGGAAAGCCATCTGGCGAAGAACACCTGGTTCCTGGGGGACAAACTGAGCGCGGCGGACATCCAGATGAGCTTCCCGCTTGAGGCTTCCGTAGCCAGGGGCATCGTCGGCAGGAACCGGCCTCACATCAGCGGATGGGTCAAACGCGTTCATGCCCGACCGGCTTATCAGAGGGCGCTCGAGAAAGGCGGTGATTACGACTTCGCCTGAAGACCGGCGATCCGATTGCGGCTAAAAGGAGTACCAAATACTGAATTCACGGATGGAGATACTGGAATGAAAGAAGTTCGCAGAACCACGCTACCCGTTGTGGAAATGGCGAAAAGCAACGAAGAGTTCCGGCAGGTATTATGGACCGGAGATCATACGCAACTCGTTCTGATGGCCATTCCCGAAGGCGGCGAGATTGGCGGCGAAGTTCACGAGGGACATGATCAACTGCTTTATTTCGTCTCGGGCGAGGGAGAAGCGACGATCGGCGAAACGAAGGTACCTGTAAAGGCGGGCGACGTCAGCATCGTGCCCTCGGGTACCTTTCACAACTTCCGTAACACCGGAAACGGCATGCTCAAGCTTTACACAACCTACTGCCCACCAGAGCACGCCCCGGGAACCGAGCATGAAACCAAACAGGAAGCTGATGCCGCGGAATGAATCCGCGGCCTACAGTCGCTTCAAGAAATTATCCAATGCCTGATTAACCGGATCCGGGTGCGAAAGATTTGCGGCGTGCCCGGCACCGGGAATCACGACCAGTTCGGCATCCGGGATTTCGTCCGCCATCACCTGTGCCCGCTCCATCGGAATCGCAATGTCAGCATCGCCATGGATAATAAGCGTGGGCTGGGAAACCTCTGAAAGACGTTCTGTCAGGTCATCGCGGCTTGCCAGCGTCTGGAAATTGTTGCCGATGTTTGCCGCCGACATCGTTTTCCACTTTTCCTTCCAGTGTTCACTGTCAGGGTAATCACTTCCCAGAATGATGTTGGCAATGGTGGTACCCACTTCCGGGGTCAGCCCCTGCTCCATAAAAGAACTGATCAGTTGCTGGTAGAGGGGCAGTTTTTCTTCCTGCTCGGTGCCTGCCTGGCTATCAAGCATCACCAGGCCGACCACCCGATCAGGATGAGTCAGAGCACACCGTAGTGACAGAAAACCACCCTGAGACATCCCTACCAGAACGGCTTTTTCTACGCCCAGATGCGTGAGCAGTGCAGCCAGGTCATCTGCCGAGTCGTAGTAACTGAAGGGTTCGGGCTGGGCAACGGCGGTGAGCCCGTGCCCACGCTCATCCCAGGTGATACAACGGAAACGGTCGCGAAACGCCGACACCTGCGGAGCAAACATTTCGTGATCCATCAGCAGACCGTGCGAGAACACCACGACCGGTCCAGTCCCGCCAGTGTCCTCGTAGTAAAGCCTTTGGCCATTTACCTCGGCGAAAGCCATCACACATCCTCTTTTGTTGTTTGTTGTCGGATCAGCATAGCATCCTATGCTCTTAGCAGTCTGTCCATCGGCCAAGAGGCGCTCGGCCAGGCGATGGTCTAACCTTGATCCTGCATCTCGTTGACTGCTGCCTTTTCTGGCTCAGGAAAGCGTACACCCAAAACAAAAACAGGAACCGGGGACCGTATGATTTTTGATTACATCATTGTAGGTGGCGGATCGGCTGGCGCCGTGATGGCGGCGCGATTGAGTGAGGACCCTGATGTCAGCGTCTGTCTCCTGGAGGCAGGTGGCAAGGGCGATCACTTGCTGACCCGCGCGCCAGCTGGTGTGGTCGCAATCATGCCCGGCCATGGCAAAATCAATAACTGGGCGCTCAATACAGAGCAGCAGCCCGAGCTGGCCGGGCGTCGAGGATTCCAACCCAGAGGCCGTGGGCTGGGTGGTTCCAGCCTGATCAACGCAATGCTTTATGTGCGTGGACACAGCGCTGATTATGATGGATGGGCCGAGCTGGGTTGCGACGGATGGGGATGGGATGATGTTTTGCCCTACTTCCGCAAAGCGGAATGCCATGAAGGTGGAGCCAGCGAATATCATGGGGCCGATGGTCCATTGCATGTTTGCAAACAGCGATCACCAAGGCCCATTTCCGAAGCCTTTATCGAGGCGGCTAAAGAGCGAGGCTATCCCGCAAGCGAGGATTTCAATACCGGCGACAACGAGGGCGTTGGCCTCTTTGAAGTTACCCAGTTTCATGACACCGAACGCAATGGTGAACGCTGCTCCACCGCTGCGGCGTATTTGTATCCGATCATAGAACAGCGCAACAACCTAAAGGTTGTGACCGGTGCCCGTGCGACCCGAATTCTTTTTAACGGAAAACGTGCTTCCGGCGTTGAGTATCGACTCAAGGGCCAATCGCTCACGGCCTCAGCAAACCGCGAAGTCATCCTATCCGCCGGTGCCTTCGGCTCCCCGCAGTTACTTCAGCTATCCGGAGTGGGAAATCCCGACGACATCCTCCCGCATGGAATTCCCATGGTTCACGAGCTGCCGGGCGTCGGCCGAAATCTGCAGGATCATCTGGATTTCATTCTGGCCTACAAGTCCGCGGATACCGATAACTTTGGCTTCAGTTTAACGGGCATGAAAAACATGCTTCGCCATTCCCTCCAATGGCGAACGGATGGGACGGGTATGATTGCCTCGCCCTTTGCAGAGGGGGCGGCATTCCTGAAGTCTGACCCGGAGCAGGACAAGCCAGACCTGCAGCTGCACTTCGTCGTCTCCATCGTGGAGGATCATGCCCGTAAACTGCATTGGGGACACGGCTTCAGTTGCCACGTCTGCAACCTGCGGCCGAAATCCCGAGGGCGTGTTTTTCTGCTCAGCGCCGACCCAATGGCCGATCCCGGCATCGACCCCAACTATCTGTCCGATCCAGACGACCTGAATCTGACTATCAAAGGCGCAAAAATCACCCGGGAGATTCTCGAAGGGCCTGCACTCTCGCCGTACCGACAATCCGAAATGTTCGGCGTTCACGACGGCATGAGCGATGAGGAGTGGGAACGCCACATTCGCGCCCGCGCGGATACGATCTATCACCCGGTAGGCACCTGCAAGATGGGCATAGATGATCTGGCCGTGGTTGACTCCAGCCTCAAGGTTCACGGGCTTGAGGGTTTGCGGGTGGTCGACGCTTCAGTCATGCCGACTTTGATTGGTGGTAACACCAACGCCCCGACGATCATGATTGCTGAAAAGAACGCCGATACGATTCGAACCGGCGGATAATGGCCTCACTAAAGGTGGCAAAATGACAACAACAGACAAACCAGTTGCTCTAATCATCGGGGCCGGAGACCACCTCGGCTCTGCCATCGCCCGGCGCTTTGCAAAGGAAGGCTTCCACCTTGTGGTCACCCGCCGGCGCGGGGATCTTGATCTTCTCAGCTCGGAAATTCAGGCTCTCGGCTCGAGCGCGACAGCCATCCATTCCGATGCAAGGGACGAAGACCAAGTCATTGAGCTGGTTGAACGCGTTGAGTCAGAGCATGGCCCAATACGGGTAGCCGTCTTCAACGTGGGCGGAAACGTTCGATACGATATCTGCGAGACCAGCACCCGGATCTACCGGAAAGTCTGGGAGATGTGCGCACTGGCCGGGTTTCTGGTCGGGCGCGAGGTCGCAAAGAAAATGCTGCAACGCAATGAAGGCACACTCCTCTTTACCGGCGCCTCCGCCAGCCTCCGCGGCGGACGCGGCTTTGCGGCCTTTGCCGGCGGCAAGCATGCGCTGCGCGCCCTGGCGCAAAGCATGGCAAGGGAATTGGGCCCGCAAGGGATACACGTCGCTCACGTGGTGGTGGATGGCCTCATCCGCAATGAAGCCACGGCAGAATTTTTGCCGGACCTCTATGCGAGCAAGGGCGAGGACGGCATTATCGAGCCCGACGACCTCGCGGAAATCTATTGGCAGCTACACAACCAGCCACGCTCAGCCTGGACTTTCGAGCTCGATGCTCGGCCTTTCTCAGAGAAGTGGTAGCTGTCTTTCGAATTCGAGGTTGGGGATTCCCTGCCTAATCATCCGTTTGCCAGCAAGAAGTCCGACAATACCGAGTTATAGCGCTCGGCATCTTCAAGGTATGGGGCATGGCCCAAACCACTTAGTTCCACGTGCTGGACATCCGGAATATGCTCCAGCAATGGCTCGGCCTTTTTCAGCGGCGCCACGGAGTCCTTGTCACAGGTGACAACCAGCGTTGGCGCCTGGATCTTCCCCAGCTCAGGGATAAGGTTTGCGGTCTGGATCGCCCAGGCCGCGTTCACAACACCGTCAGGGCGAGATTCAGCCGCAATGGCTGCCACCCGCTGGAAGAGAACCTCGCTGGTGCCTTCCGGCAACATCCCTTTGGCGCGTCGCCTACCGTATTCCTGCTTGGGCAACTCCTCCAGTTCCCTCAATCTTCGCTGGTAGCGATCGTTCGCTCCGTCTGTCAGGCCATGGCCGGGATGGGTACATGAGAGAACCAGTCGTTTTACAAGTTCGGGTTTCATGATGGCAATTTTCATGGCAACGAGACCGCCCATGGAGTGACCCACAAGGTTGACCGGGCCCGGGCCGCAGGTTTCAAGAAACTCGATAGCGACTTTCGCAAGATCCGTTACCGAGTCACCGGCCACGTCAGACTGGCCATATCCGGGCGCATCCCACGCCCACATCTTCATTGACGTCGCCAGGGCCGACAATTGGTCAACCCAGCTCGATCCATTACCATTAAGGCCGTGAAGGAAGAGCACCGGCGTACCGCTGCCGTTTTCCAGATAGCTAAGCCGACCATGCGCAAGGCGTACAATCGATCGGGGCATTTGCTGTTCCATATTGGTCCCTTCGCTCATAGTGAGGTGTCTTCAAAACGGAGATTCTTCTCCGTCGTCTGAGCCTTTCAGTAGTTCGTTTTCTTCGCGGGAATCATTGTCCGAGCGATAGGATTCGTTCACCTGCAGGTCGTCAGTGAACAACGGCTCCTCGGTCTTGCCTTCCAGGAGGTACTCGGCCCCGGCTTCCGACATTTTTCGTCCGCTGTGGCCAATTCCATAGACCGTTTGCAGCTCCCAGTTGTATTCCGTATTGAGTTGCTCGGCCTGTTCCTTGTTCACACGGTAGAAGTTCTTCCCCTTCTCAAGTCTGTGTGCGCCCTGTGCCTTTGCGATCTCAAGCTGGCTCAGCAGGCGATGGGAGGTGTCGTCATCATCGGTGCCCAGCATGATCACCAGGTGATGCTTGTAGGACTCTTTCAGATCTTCTGGCTCGATACCGGTGTTCTTCAGGCCATAGCGCAGGGGCAGCGTCCAGTCTGGAAAGGTGTAGGTGCCGGAGTTTGCGGCAATGCCAGTGCCGATGCGGGCCTGTGGATACAACATGATCATTCGAGTAACGAACTGCGCGCCGCTGCCATGGCCCCAGATATCGTAGGTTTCGGCGTTCAGGTTGAAGTGCTTTTTCAGCTCATCGAAAGCTCTCTCGAACGCGGCAAACGAGGTCTGCTCCACCGGTACCCGCTCACCCTTGGTTTCATCCGTAGAATCGGAATCCGGCGTTACCCAGTTGCCGGTCTGATATCCCCAGCCCGTTGGAAAGTCTTTCTCCGAAATTTCCGGGGCAACGATCAGAACACCGTACTGTTTTGCGTAAGCGCCCCAGTAATCGCGGTATTTGTCAGCATCGCGACGACCGCCGTGCATCACCATGATGACCCGGGTGTCGGCTGTGATCTGATCAGGTCGGGAATACCAAAGCCGCATGTCCACAGGTTTGGCATCGGTGCCAGCGGAAACCACGAAGGAGCCATAGCTCTCGAAGGTTTCGGGTTGAAAAAGGTCAGATTCGGATTCTTCGCTGTATGCAGCACCGCCCGGCTGAACAGATGCGCAACCGGAGAGGACTGACATAAGCCCTATTAAAAAGATGGCAACAAGTTTCATGGCGCAGGTCCTCTGTGTTGTTGTTTGGATCAGGATTTGAGCTGGTTGCCGGCGGTTCTTGCCTTCCAGCACTGAACCAGCGTGTTATCGATGAGTTCTGGCCCCGGTGCCTGTTCGCGGCATTGCTGATCCGCGAGCGGACAGCGCGGATGGAACGGACACCCGCTGGGTCGATTCATCGGATTGGGGAAATCTCCTGAAAGGCCGGGGTCGGGGACACTCTCGCCCGGGGAGATACTCAGCGCTGAATTCATCAGCGCATGGGTATAGGGATGTTTCGGGTCGGACATCACCTGATCACGTTCGCCGCACTCGACGATCTCGCCCAGATACATCACCGCCACACGGTCCGCCATGTGCTGAACCACGGACAGGTTGTGGGTTACGAACAGATAGGTCAGATCCAGCTCATCCCGAAGGTCCAGAAGAAGATTGAGAATCTGGGCCTGGACGGACACATCCAAAGCAGACGTCGGCTCATCGCAGATCACGACCTCGGGATTCAGGATCAGTGCACGCCCGATGGCAGCGCGCTGTCTCTGGCCTCCGGAAAGCTGATCGGGATAACTGTTAAACACCCTCGACGGCAGGCCGACCAGTTCCATCATTTTCCGAACCTGCTGGTGTTGTTCTTGGTTCGATCCGATGCCGTGGACAAACAGAGGCTTGGCGATAATCTCGCCAATGGTTTTTCTGGGATTCAGAGATGAGTAAGGGTCCTGGAAAATGGGCTGAATCATCCGGGCCCGATCCATCGGAGGCAGATTTTCAATGCGCTGACCGTTGAGCGTGACAGATCCGGTTGAAGGAGCCTGCAGCCCCATGATGGTCCGGGTTAGCGTTGTTTTGCCACACCCTGACTCGCCCACCAACGCCAGAACCTCGCCCTTTTTCAGGGTCAGGCTGACATCATCCAGTGCCTGCAGCGGTTTCCGCTTACCGAACATTCCCCGCCTCACTGAAAACGTGCAGCTGACGTGGTCTACCGTCAGAATGTCTTCGGTCCCACGAACATTGGATGTGACGGTTCTTTCACTTGCGGTTGGCCGCTCCGCCGCCAGCCCTCTTCCCTCAACGTCAGGCTCATGGCAAACAAAGTACCTGCCCTGATGGAGCTTCTTGGTCGGCGGATTCGTCGTCCTGCAGACACCCGCCGCCCGCGGGCACCGGGATGCAAAGGCACAACCTGAGATGTCGCCGGTCATGGCAGGAACGATACCCGGAATGGCACCGAGCCTCTGCTGGCTTTGTCCCTTGTAGCCCGGAACACACTCCAGCAAACCTTTGGTGTAAGGATGGCGAGGGTTTTCCAGTACCTCCCCTGTCTTGCCGGTTTCCACAATATCCCCGGCGTACATCACCGCAATGTTGTCAGCGGCCCGAGACACCACACCGAGGTCGTGGGTAATCAGGATCATGGACATGCCGAATTCCTGCTGCAGCTCCCGCAACAGGTGAAGGATCTGGGCCTGAATAGTCACATCCAGAGCCGTGGTAGGCTCATCCGCAATCAGCAATTCCGGCTCGTTCATCAGGGCCATGGCAATCATCACACGCTGACGCTGCCCTCCGGAAAGCTCGTGAGGGTATTGCTTGAGCCGGCTCGCAGGATCCGGCAGACCCACCTTCTCCAGCAAATAGACTGCCCGGTTTTCAGCTTCGGTATCGGAAACCTTCCGGTGCAGTGTCATGGTTTCCTTGAGCTGCCGCCCGATGGAGTACACCGGATTGAGACTGGTCATCGGCTCCTGGAAAATCATTCCGATACGCTGGCCACGGATCTTGCTGGCCAGTTCTCGCTCGGTGGCGTGAGTCAGGTCACTCCCATCGAAGTCGATGCAGGAGGCCTGGCGCTTGGCGGCCGGTGGTAAAAGGTTCATCAGCGCAAGTGCAGTCATGGACTTGCCAGAGCCGGACTCGCCTACAATCCCAAGGGTTTCCCCGCGATTGAGTTCCAGGCTGATACCACGGACCGCGTGCAGCGTGCTGGAATCGGTCGGAATGTCGACTGACAGATCCTGGATATCCAAAATGGATGCCATGTTCATATCAATTCCTCCGATTAGTAACGGTCACGTCGCGAACACCATCGCCAAGCAGGTTGATCGCAATCACAAGAATGAACAGAGAGATGCCCGGCAGGATCACCAGCCAGGGCTGGAAGAACATGGCCTGTTTGCCTTCAGCGATCATGAGACCCCAGGACGGAATGGGCGATGGAATGCCCAGCCCAAGGAATGACAGGGTGGCCTCGTTAAGAATGGCGACCGCCACCTCCAGGGTGAAAATCACCATGATCTGGTTAACCAGGTTGGGTAGTACTTCCTTCACTGCGATCTGGAACTTGCTGCACCCCATGGCCTGTGCGGCGGCGACAAAATCCAGTTCACGCAGCCGCAGTGTTGCCGACCGGGTAACCACCAGATAGAACACCCAGTGGGTCGCGCCGATGACAAAGATCACCACCGTGATTGACTGGCCGATTACGAACACCAGCGCCATGATCAGCAGCAGGCTGGGTACCGCCAACTGACAGGTCACCAAGAAGTTCACCGCCTGGTCCAGCCAGCCGCCAAAGTACCCGGCGATCAGGCCAAGAGTGACACCGATGACCATGCCAATGGTGGCCGCGCCAATGCCTATGGTCATGGAAATCCGAGCCCCATAGATGATGCGGCTCATGTAATCCCGACCGAGATGATCGGTACCCAGCAAATATTCCCAGCTACCACCCTCAACCCAGACCGGTGGCAGCATGCGCATGGGCAGGTTCTGCAGATACGGATCATGGGGCGCCAGCCAGGGCGCGAACACGGCAAACACGGCCATCACCAGCAAGATGCCAAAGCCAATCTTCAGGCCGTAGTGGCTGCGGGCGCGTTTCAGTGCTGCCATGGTCGGGCTGAGGCCAAGACCGGCCTCTTCCGATTCGATGCGTTGTTCGTCGGCAGTCAGTTCAGACGGATTCATAGTGTTTCTAGCAGTCATGGTTCACCCCATCCGAATCCGTGGGTCAAGCCAGGCGTTAATCAGATCAGCCGCCAGCGTGAGCAATACGAAAGTCAGTACAAAGATCAGGATCAGAGACTGCACTGTCGGAATGTCCGAGTTGAAGATGGACTCCACCGCGAGGCGACCGAGGCCATTCATGCTGAACACCGATTCGGTAACCACCGAACCGCCCAGCTTGTGGCCAAGCTGCACCGCCAACACACTTACAATGGGCAGCAACGCGTTGCGCATGGCCTGTTGAAGAATCAGCCGGTAACCCATGAAGCCTTTTGCCCGGGCTGTGCGAATGTAGTCTGAGGAGAGCACGTCCAAGAGCCCTGTACGGGTCAGGCGCATTACCGCCGGCACCGAACTGGCTCCGAGGACCAGTGCAGGTAGCACGTAATGTTTCCAGGTGGCGTCACCAGACACCGGAAAGATCGGAAAGGTCACCGCGAACAGGATGATCAGCATCAGACCCAACCAGAAGTTTGGAATGGCCTGGGCCGACACCGCCGTTGAGAGAGCAAACCGGTCCACCCAGCTGTTGGGCTTGAGAGCGGCACTGATCCCCAGCGGCAGGGCGATCAGGACAGTTACTCCCAGTGCTGCAAGTGCCAGTACGATGGTGACTTTGGCGTGTTCCTGAATCAGCTCCACCACTGGCTGTTTCCAGAAATAGCTCTGCCCAAAATCGCCCTGAAGGGCGCTTCCCAGCCAATCCGCGTACTGGACAGACACCGGCCGGTCAAAGCCATACTGCTCACGGATGTCGTCGACCATTTCCTGGGGCGCGTCTTCGCCGGCAATGGTCTGGGCAGGGTCCGTCGCAAAATGGAACAAAGCGAAGGTTCCAAACGACACGGTCAGTGCAACTAGCAGGGCCATCAGCCCACGTCGAAGGATGTAATTCAGCATTATTGGTCGCTCCAGCTGGCTTGCCAGAAACGTGGAACACCGTCTTTGGGAACCGGGAACTCAAGTCCCGGCGACAGCAGATAGTTTTGGCTGTAGGAAAACATGGGGACCCAATAGGCCTGCTCGGCAATCCGGTTCAGGGCCTCCCGATAAAGGCGCTTGCGCTCCGCAACCTCAATGGTGCGTTCGGCGGCCAGTACCGTCTCTCCGAGCGCTTCATCGTCGGTGTAGTTGCGGGCAGACCCCGCGGCAAAATGGACGCCAGTGGACGCAGAAGCATCGGCAGTACCGCCGCTGCCATAGGACGCGAAGAAAGCTTCCATGTCTTTGTCGTTACGCACTTTGGCAAACACATTCAGCTTCACAAACCGAAGATCAACATCCAGGCCGATCTCCTTCAGGTCGCTGACCACTGCCTCGGCGATGATCTTTTCCCGGTAGGCCCACAGTTTGAAGGCGAAGCCGTCCGGGTAACCGGCCTCTTTCAGGAGTCGCTTCGCCTTTTCAGGGTTGTAGGGGTAAACGGGGCCGTCGCCCTCGCAGCCAAACTGCCGCGGGTGACAGGCATAGGGAACTACCTCCGCACTGCCGCGCACCAGATATCGGGTAATTTCCTCGCGATTGATGGCGTGGTTAATCGCCTGGCGCACTTTAAGTTTGGTAAACGGGGTGTCCGGGTCAGAATAGCCGGCAGCGTCCAGGGTGATGTAGCCAATACGGATATCATTACCTTCCTTGCGCTCTACACCCGGAAGATGGCTGATGTTATCGGCTACATCCGGCGGTACGCCCATCATCATGTCGATGCCACCACTTAGCAGCTCCGCCTGTTGGGTTCCCTGGTCCGGGATAACCCGGAATACCATGGTTTCAATGGCCGGGTTGGCTTTGGGGCTGGCCTGGTAGTAATTGTCGAAACGCTCAATGACAATTTCCCGGCCGGCACTGAAGTCCTTGATCCGGTATGGGCCTATACCGTTCAGCGGTCGGTCTTCGGCCGCGTTCTCCATACCATCGGCACCCTCATACGTTCCTTTTTTGCGTACAGGGATACTGATCGCCATGTCCCGCAGCGCCATTGGGTAAGGCAGCCGCAGGTTAAAACGCACGGTTCTCGGGCCAGCCTTCTCAATGCTCTCGAGCCACGATTGAATCACTGGTCCGCGACTGGTGTCGGAATTCTCATCTAACACCCACTCAAAGGTGTAAACCACGTCTTCAGCGGTAAGCTTGCTCCCATCGTGGAAGAAAACATCGTCCCGGACAGTTACCTCAAGCGTGGTCTCATTGATCCACTCATATGACTCAGCGGCCAATGGTTCGAATTCAAGAGAATCGGGGTTCACGTAGAACAGACCGTCGTCGGTCAATCGGGAGAGGATCAGCCCCTCGCGTTGGATAGAATACAACCGGTCAACGGTGGTCAACGGCTTTTCAAATGCCACCACCAAGGTGTTGTCATCCTTGCCTGCGCTTGCACACACCGGCAGAAGGCCAGCGACGACCGCGCTTATGAGTTGGTTTTTGAATGGCACCGGGGTCCGGGTCCTCATCTCTCCTCCTGATTGTCATTATTTGGAGAATCTGATCAGCCCACCCTGGCAAGGTTCATTGACGGGCGATCATTGAATGAGGCCAGTTTAGGTAGGGCGAATTGATTTTAAAATTGAATATAAGTCATATTTATATGCAATTAATGCATCCTTAATCAGTATCGCTGGTCATCACGGCATGCTCGCCCAGGGACTCGCGAACCTGGTTACTCAGGCAGCGAACCAGGCTCTTGGTCGCCGGTGTCTCTTCAAAGCCAGGGGGGAAAAGAAGAACAAACTGAAGTCTGTAGGAAGGGTTAAGGGGCAAAAGACTGTAGCGACTCTCGTCCACCGCCAGCGCTGCCAGCCGATCAATAATGGTTACCCCCAACCCCTCCACCACCATCTGGCAGGCCAGCACACTGGACGTTGTTTCGATTTTGCAGGTGAGTTCTACACCGGCGGAATGAAAGATCTCTTCCATCTGAAAGCGGGGGCGCAGTCCCGGTGCCAAAGCGATGATGTCGTGTTCTGCCATCTGTTCTGCAGTTACCGACTCCAGCAGTTCCAGGGGATGCCCCTTTGGCACCATCGCCATGGCATCGGTATCAAAGAATGGCCGCTGTATCACTGATGGGTGATTACAAGGCTTTGTCAGTGCCACCGCAATATCGTAATGCCTGCCAGCGACCCACTGTTCGATATCCCGATGCCCACGAACATCTACACTGAAACGTTGTTCGGGATTTTCCGCCACAAAACGGGCAAGCGCCGGGGAGACGAGACTGTTTGCCAAACGGGCCAGCGCCACGATGCGAAGGGTGCGAGTCCCACCGTCCTTGATCTCCCGTACAATACGAGGCAGGTCATCGAGATTGGCGAGGATTTTTTCTGCCTCCCGATAGAACTCCTTACCCTCCGGGGTAAGCACCAGACGTCGCTTCTCGCGTTTGAACAGTTTGAGCTTAAGCTCATCCTCCAGCGTGGAGATAAGACGACTGGTTGCTGGCTGGCTCAGATTCATCACAGACGCAGCCGCCACCAATGAGCCATGAATGACCACCGCACGGAAGCACCTCAACTTCTTAATATTCATGTTGATCTCCGAATAAGATGCAGAAAACGCATATATCTATCTAATGTTTTCAATTTACATAGGTATCCACTGTAGCCGATAAAGGGGGTGACAACACAGGAAACGCCACTGAGCAATCAGTACAAAACAAAAACCGGAGGCACTATGAGGTTTTCAAAAACGCTGCTGGCAGCTGGGATTATCAGCATTGCAGCATCCCCGGCATCGGCCCTTGAAGTAGAAGTAGGCGGCCAGGTTAACCGGGCCATCATGTACGCGAAGGACGGTTATAACGCGAACGAACTGGGACTGGGATCAGACACCGAGATCTATCATGTTGACAACCGCAACAGCCCGACCCGTTTCAATATTGGTGGCACCCAGCGCATTATCGACGGTTGGACCGCCGGCGCACTGATCGAAGTTGGTGTATTCGCTAACGCATCCAATGATGTTGACCCGGCCCAGAAAAATACCGGCCCGGAAATCGATGAACGAGTCACTGATGCGTTTCTGGACACACCCTATGGCAAGCTGACCTTAGGCCTTGGTGAGGGCGCAGCCTACAATGCCGGGCGCCGGGACTATTCAGGCACGGGTGTGATCAGTTTCCGCAACCCAAGCCTGATTGGCGGTGAACTACGGTTTGCCCTCAAACCATTCCCGGCATCGTTTCGCTCGAGGCCGAACAGGACGCCCCCTGAGACCAACCCTTTTGACGAAGCCAACCCGTTCGGCAACGAAGTCAGCATTTCAGGCAGTATCCGGGACTACAACTTTGAAGGCCGCCACAACCGTATCCGCTATGACAGTCCGCGTATCGGCCCTGTCACCATATCCGTGAGTGCGGGCCATGATGGAAGCGACGGTCAGGATTCGATTTTGCAGATGGGTGTCAAATCAGGCCTGCGGGTTCCAGGTGGCCGGATGCTGGTTGGCGCCGGCTACTCTCGTGCAACACAGAACATCGACAACCTGAGCAGTGACGGGCCGGATGTGAATACCTACGGCGGCTCTGTTTCCTATTTCCATAGTGACACCGGCCTGAACCTGACCCTAGCAGCCGTCAACCGCGCGGAGAAACTGACGCCTGAAGAGGCGACTGACACCTTCGACGCCACCGACTCAGAGCTTGGCCAATTCCGCTATGTGAAGCTGGGGTACCGCCCGAACAGGACGCACGCGTTCGATATTCATTACGGCGAGACCCGCGATCGGAACAAAAACGATGAAAAAGGGTCCGTTATTGGTGTGGGTTACGTCTTCAGCCCAACCGACCTGTTTGACGCCTACGCCGGCGCGAAGATTCACAGCCATGAACGTGCGGAATGGTGCACCACTTCTGGCAACACCTGTTATGCGCCGGAGTATGAGGACATCATTCTGGTGACAACCGGCTTACGCGTTAAGTTCTAGAACACTCCACACAGCGTCATTGTTGTGGTCTTTTGCCCCTGCGCTGCAGGGGCTTTTTTTGCGGTAAAAAAAACTATACGACTATCGGGAAAGAGTGACCATCCGGTTAATTCCTAGACGTAGAAGTCCAGCTCTTCCTGAGATTTCAGAAGATCCCGCATCTTGATCGGGTCGTCACCGAAGAAGAACACAAGCCCCCAGTGAGTACCAAAAGCGGATCGGTCCGGAACTGTTTCCTCGGCAGGGGCCACCAACTCGTGAGACTCGAAGTAAGGATGCTCAATGCACTCTTTGGGCATTTCCAGCTTGCTCACCACGCGGCGTCTCGGATAAACACCGAAGCAGCCGGCATAACCCTTGGCATCGACCACTTCGCGGGGGAAGAAGGCATCGACCTCTTCCTTGGTGCTCTTGGGATCAAACACCAGCATGGAAGCCTGGTAGGCATTGAATCCATACGCGCGTTCAATCAATTCGAAGGCCTTGAACCCGGGTGGGCGATACGCAACTTCGCCAAAATACATGGTGCCGTCGCTGGTTACGAAGTACTCCGGATGAATCAGACCGAACTGGATATCAAATGTTTTGACCAGCAACTCGATCTGCTTGGTGATTGCTTCGCGCCAGCTTTCAAGTTCCTTCGTGGCAGGAACAAACACCGAGTAACCCAGGGTGACGTACTCTGAAATATTCAGGAATTTGATTTTGCCATCGTGGATCCAGGCCTCAACGGCGAATTCCCAGCCACTCAGGTGACTTTCCATGAGCAGGGGGTATTCCTCGTCCGGAATCGTATCGATTTCTTCCAGCGTGCGGATCATGCGATGACCCAGGCAACCGGCTTTATCGAACGCCTTCACGTGAATCGGATCGTCCGGGTCACCATCCAGTTTGAGCAGCGTCTGGTTAACCCGCTTCATGAAGCGAATGATGTCATCCTTTTCGTGGGCTTCTTCGAAAATCCCGACGCGAATACCACCAAGCTGGGCCCGACGTTTCATCAGCGCCTTGTCCCGGAACAGAATGGACTGGCCGTACATACGCGGATTATTCAACAGAACAGAGTTGATCGCGCCTGACCATTCCACCGTTTCTTCGAACAATGGGATTGCGACATCCACGCCTTCGGCTTTCAGCTTTTCAGCGATTTCCATGGACCGATCGTTCAGGCGAACAAAATCCCAGGGGATGAAGGGAATATTGTTGGCCGTGCAAAAATCGGCAGCCCAATCCGGGGCAACCACGATATAGCGGCGATCGAACTTCTGAGCCGCCTTGATCGCATTAATACTCCAGCCAAGAAGAGCAATATAGCCCTTGTTTGGGTCCTTGGGTGTTTCCGTTCCGAGAACCGAGTCCATGGAGGGATCGCGCCAGGCCAGCACTTCCTGCGACATTTTGGATTCCGGTGTGATCGCCATAAGTTAACCTTTTATATTCGAAATAACGCAAAGGGCATTGGCAACAGCCCGATGCGTCAGACCAGAGTGTCCCAGCCAAACGCGGAAATTAGTTTCCATACACAACAATCTAGACCCTTACAGGCCAGGAAGCGAGCCCGCCCCTCCACTATCAAGACGATTACGAAAGGATCTCGAGTCAAAAGATGCAAGCATCCAAAGGCCTGCCTGCAGAGATTTTCCGTTTTATCCCCGCAGCCTGTAGAAGGGTTCGAGAACCGGCTTCAATCCTTTTGCATCGTCAATGAACAGCTGCAGATGCGGGAAGGGAATCTCTATACCGGCGGCATCCAGGGCTTCTTTCATCTGCTCGAGAATATCGGCCATGATTCTGGGCCGAACATCCAGGTTATCCGGCGTTATCCACACTTTGACTTCTAGGTTCACTGACGAATCACCGAGGCTTTTGAGCAAAACACGGGGCTCCATGCCAGCGCCCTGCAAAACTTCGGGATGTGCCAGCAAAACCGGCATCAGCACTTCCCTCGCCGCCTTCGCAGATTCCTTGTAAGCAATCCCCACGGGAATATTCAGGCGGGTCACGCCCTCTGCGCTGTAATTGATGATATCCGTGGAGGCAACACTGTCGTTTGGAATCATCGTGAAGATATTATCCCGGGTTCGCAGCCAGGTGGTTCGCAAGGCAATCTTCACCACTTTGCCTTCCTGTCCGTTGATAGTGACCCAATCACCGATGCGAAAAGGCCTTTCAATGAGCAGGGTGATACCCGCAATGAAATTGGAGAGAGTGGATTGAGCTGCAAAACCAACGGCAATACCGACGATGCCCAGACCGGCGATAATCGACACCACATCGAAACCGAACTGGGCAAGCACCGTTACCACCGCAAGGGTTGCGGCGATAACCGCAAACAGATTCTCGACCAGTTGCCGGATGGAAGGATCCATTCGATAGCGTGAAGTGCCTTCCTTGATCAGACGTCGGAAAACTACCCAGACCACGTAGAAACCGAGGACCATGAAACCCGCCCTCGCCATCGCCTTGAGAACCTCAGGCGAAACCCCGAATTGCGCAAGAATAACTACCAGCGCACCCAACCCGGCCAGATAGCGGAGGCCGCTGCGCATCTGGATGTAAAGAGGGGTTTTGGTTCGCCGCTCACCAAGGCCCAGCCTGATGGCAGCGATCAGAATCAGATAAACGCCCAGGAAGACGCCAAGGTAGATTACAGAGACCAGCAGCTGGCCGAGTATCTGTACCAGCAACGCACCCCAGTCGAGATTCTCGCCTGACACTGCCTGAAAGGCATCGCCAAGATTTCGACGGAGCTGCTCAATCAAATCTGCACCGAATGATTCCATCATGATCTGCACGACACCTTTGCTGTCCATACATCAAGTAAAGGCGCGAATGGCATTTTGCTCAAATGCCGATCCGAGCCTCTTTGAAGCGTATGTGCAAGTTACATTGACGGATCACTCTGCAAGGTGCTCAATATAAGAACGACGACCTTGTGGAGGAGATAACAATGAAATGGATTGTGCTCGCAGTAATTGTCGCGATCATCGCCGTATGGCTGTATCGGGGCAAACGCAAAAACTATATTGAAGATCCTGATGTGAAAACATTCGATGAGAAAGACTACTACCTCACATCGAATGACAACGCCTCAGATGACGAGTCCTCCCCCGATCAGAGCAATCCTCGTCACTGAGATGGGCGTTACTTTTTCAGGCTGATCTGCTTTGAACCCGTGGGGGATACTTGTCCGCTTTTGCCCTTGCCGACGTATTCCACAGATCCGCCCGCTTTCAAAAACGCGGCTGTCTGTTCTTCAATCGCAGCAGAGGTCAGGGTAACTTTCTCGGGTTTCTTGCTCATAGTGATATCCAGGTCGGGATGGCTTAATTAATATCGTAAGCCTTCCATTATACCTGAAGTGGCTAAAAATTGTTCGCTCCCTATAGACTGCGCGCTTCACGCGCCTCAGCCAGGCTCCCCTTGTTTTCAACATTTGTATAACCGGCACGCTCCAGAGCCGATTTTGCTTTACCTGCCCTGTTGCCACTGCGGCAATAAAGATTAATCTCGGTGTCTTTGTCCGGGAACCTCTCGGTAACCTCCGCAACGATCTGGTCATGCGGAATCAGCGGGTCTCCATCTATGTGGCTTTGCCGATGTTCTGCCTCTGTGCGGACATCGATCCACACGGGCTTTGCATGCGCTACTATCGGTGCCAGCGCAAGTGATAGCAGGATTAGCACCGCTTTCACTGAAAAAGACACTCTCATAACCAACTCGCTCCCTATTTTGAGACTCTACAATTAGTCTATACGGGTAAACTTACCGGAGGAGTTCACCGCATGGAAACCGCTGACATCTTCCTGTCGCTGCTGTTCGGCTGCATCGGTTTCGCCTATTTCATGTATGGCCGGCGCAGGAAAAACATCGTCACCCGATACTGCGGCATTGCCATGATCCTGTATCCCTACCTGGCCAGCAGCGCCTGGGAGATGCTGGCAGTCGGTGTTGGGCTCATGATTGTGCCGCGGTTTGTCGAGCTCTGATGGCGAATTAATGCCCCGTTACTATCCCTTCACAAAGACGCCTGAAAGTTGCGCACTGCCCCTCCGCGTGCCACCGTAAGATCACAACCCTGAAAAGGAGGATGGCAAATGCTCTATTGGGCTATCGTCTGTCTGGTAATCGCGATCATTGCGGGTGTTCTTGGTTTTGGAGGTATTGCAGGAACGGCCGCCGGCTTTGCGAAGATATTGTTCTTCATTTTTCTGGTACTGCTGGTTGTATCTTTAATAGTGAACGTCTTCCGGGGCAAGGGCCCCAAAGTCTAGGGCATGTCCCGAACGCCAAAATACACTTAATCTTTCCGTTGGGGACCTCGCATGTTCGAGAGTGAAATTCCACCACTGGACATCATTGTCCGCCTGCTCATGGCCGCCGGTTTGGCGCTGGTACTCGGGCTTGAGCGGGAACTGCGAGGGAAACCCGCGGGGCTCCGCTCTCACATGCTGGTTTCCGTAGGAGCCTCGGCATTCATTCTGATTGGCCTCCATATCCTGATGACGACCGCAGAAGGCGACCCTTCAGCCCGGATAGACCCGTCGCGGATCGTTGAAGGTGTGATCGGCGGTATCGGATTTCTCGGCGCCGGCTGCATTATTCAAAGCCGCGGAAGCGTTCAGGGCATTACCACCGGCGCTTCCATCTGGATTTGCGGAGCGATCGGTGTCGCCTGCGGTCTGGGCACGCTGGTTCTTGCCAGCATGGTGACCGTGTTGGCACTCATTATCATGGTTGTGCTGGGCCGGTTTGAACGGGAAATGATCGAGGAATGACGAACTGGCAGGCCAGCATGTCGTCCCGGCTGAGCTGAAATCCTAGAGCCGATCAATAGACTTGAGCAGAGAATTGAAAGCCCTCGAAAAGCTGCGCTCAGCCAATCGGTCCATTACCCCACCCAGCAGCGGCACTTGCACGTGCCCTTCAGAAACCCAGGTAACCCGGGTCTGTTCGCCTTCTGGCTTTAAAACAATCTCTCCCTTCGTGTGCTGAACGGCGAACGGGCTCGATTTTTCAATTTGATAATGCATTCGGTTTGGCCTCTCGAACCGGGTAATACGCTCAGTGAGTTCAAGCCGGCCCGCTCCGATAATTCTCAGGGCGCCAGTGCCATTTTTCTCGCCTCTACCCTCTTCAATCAGTAAAGACTTGCTAACCCCTGGAAACCGGGAATAGCGGGCGTGGTCGGAGATGGCTTTGAAGACTGACTCGATATCCTTCTCGAGAACTCGTTCGACATGAATGCGAAACATGGCTACTCCTCAACTGTGGGCTCACGGACAGAATACGCTCCCACTCCATCAAACGAGTCGGATTTAGCAGAATACCCCTGTCTCGGCCAACTGCCGAATGATCTGAATCGTCTCAATGTCTGTGGCTACGTAGGCCTGTTCAAGATACTGGTCATAGGGCATCGAATCACCGCGGTTCTCGATGCTCGCTGTTTCATACCGGAAACGGACAAACAGTGATGCCGGCTCGGGCTCTTCGATATCCATGACAAGTGTTGCGGCCGGGAGGGTAGCCGTTGGCTGAGTCCGATACTCTATCCTCGCCTCGTGCCAGAAAGTGACTTCATCGACCACCTGCAGTCCCGGCAGCTGGAGGCTACGCTTCAGGTAAGCCGGGCCCTGATCCAGAATCTCGTAATCATCGACACCAACGAGGAACTTGTCCGGGCGCCGGGCCCTGAGCACCAGCCCCTCCCACACCTGGAATCGGGTCAGAACCGGTAGCTCTGGCTTGGTCAGGTCGTTTATCTGAACGATATGCTCGAACGTCATCTGGCCTCCTTTCGGGTGCACCGCAAGGCACGGTTTCAATCGCTCGCTTTTTTTGCGATGAATGCCGGGCCATTAAATCTCGATTCAGGGTTTGGGTACGCGTTTAAAAAGTTAACAGCCTACAATTCAAAAGGATGACCACTGATATGGTCCCAGTGCAAACTGATAGTCAAATAATTCAGAAAAGGGGACGTTAAATCCCAGTGAACTATCGCCAGCTCTTTCTTGCTCTGATCCTCGGAATCCTCGCCCTTGCGCTATGGGTGAGCCCAGAGTTCAAACAGATTGCCGCCGGCGTTGCCATTTTTCTGTTCGGCATGCTCTCGCTGGAGAACGGGTTTCGCCAGTTTACCGGCGGCTTTCTCGAGAGCGTGCTGCGTCGCACAACAGATACGATTCCGAAAAGCCTCGGTTTTGGCATCGTCAGTACCGCCATCATGCAGTCCAGTTCCCTGGTATCGGTGATCACGATCTCGTTTTTGAGCGCCGGCTTGCTTCCGCTGATCACGGGTATCGGCATTATCTTCGGCGCCAATCTCGGCACCACGACCGGCGCCTGGTTGTTCGCCAGCATCGGTATGAAAATGAGCCTTTCGGCCTTTGCTTTGCCGATGCTTGTCTTTGGCGTGGTACTGAATTTCCAGCAACCACGAGCCTGGAAAGCCTTCGGTGCAGTTCTCGCCGGGCTCGGGTTTCTGTTTCTCGGCATCGATTTCATGAAGGCGGGATTCGAAAGTTACGAGTCGGCTGTTGATCTGCGCGAGTATGCAATGGACGGTGTCGCAGGACTTCTTGTCTACACAGGCCTCGGAATTCTGGCGACCGTCGTGATGCAATCCAGCCATGCGACGCTGGCGCTGACTCTGGCCGGTCTGGCCACGGGGCAGATTACCTACGAAAACGCTCTGGCCCTGGCCATTGGTGCGAATATTGGCACAACCGTCACCGCGCTGATCGGTGGTCTGGGTGCAAATATCACTGGCAAGCGTCTGGCAGGCGCCCATCTCCTGTTCAACGCGGTAACGGCAGTGATCGCCCTGGTGCTGATCGAGCCCCTGCGTTGGTCAGTGGATGCCCTGTCAGCGCTCATGTCGATCGCCGACGATGACTATACGATCAAGCTCGCGTTATTCCACACCCTGTTCAACTGCCTTGGTGTCGCCATCATGCTGCCATTGATCTCGAGAATGGCGCGAGCACTCGAACGCTGGCTGCCAGAGCGAGAGGAAGAGGTCGCCGCACAGCCGCGGTACCTGAATCAGGCTGCGATGGACTCACCCGATAGTGCAATCGCGGCAGTGCGCAGGGAGGTCTGGCACCTGTTCGATCAAGCATTCGTTATCCTTGCCCATGGTCTCCACCTGCACCGCGAGAATATTCGCCAGACCGATGACCTTGCAGCGATGATTAACAATTCCCGGGAACGCATCGATATCGACATCGACCTGATCTACCGACAGCGGGTAAAACGCCTGTACAACGCCATTCTCGACTTTATTTCCGCGCGAATGACCCGGGAATCACCGGCAAATTCCACCGAATCGCTCTATCGCCTTCAGCATGCGGCCTCGGAGATGGTCGAAGCCATCAAGCATGTCAAACACCTACGCAAGAATCTCACAATTTATATGGCGTCGGATAACGCCACGATTCGTAAAGAGTACAACGAGCTTCGGCTACGAGTCGCGATGGTATTGCGTGAGACCCATCGTTTTTACGAAGGCCGGTTCGAGGATGCCAGCACAGCAATACTGGAGCTCGACGAGATCGCTGTGCGCGCGCGAGTAGACCGCGAATCGATGGTCGGTCGTGTCACAAAACTCCTGGGTGCAAAACGGATTGATGCCGCCATGGCTACGTCCCTGCTAAACGACTCTGCCTACGCGAGCGAAACCGTCGATGCTATTCTGACAGGAACCCGCGAGCTGCTGACTGCCATGGATGTTGAAGCTGCTCGAACCACAGAGCAGCTGTCGGTGAGCGACGCAGGGCGGGCAGAGGTCATGCCATGATGAATTCCGAGTAGGCTTGAAACAGAGGGACGGAACAGTGGGTTTCAAGGATCTGGTGGAGAAGCTTGACGATATTCTAGGCGACCATGACAAAGGTAAATCCCTGGCGCTTGAAGAACTGAAGCGTCTTGAAGAGCGCCTGATGGAGAAGCAGGAGAAATACCGCGACCGACTGACTTCCGGCGCCCCGGGGGAAACACCCGCTCAAACAGAAGTTCGCCTGCGAGTCGTTGAGGCGCAACTTGCCAAATTGAGAGAGCTTATGGAAGAGGATAGGCTTTCGTGACCTCGAAATCCTGGCTAAGCCATTTGCGCCCCCACAAGATACCGTTTAGGCGCCGATTCGCCCGAGCGTCCGTCGCCCTTATCTTTCGAAGCACAGAAAACGGCTGCAAGGAGTTGCTCTTTATCCAGCGGGCCCGTCGGGAGGGTGACCCCTGGTCTGGCGACATGGCTTTCCCGGGCGGCCGCCTGCAACCTGAAGATGCATCTGCACGAGCCGCTGCCGAGCGGGAAACACTGGAAGAAACCGGCATGGATCTGAGGCGCCACGGCCGCTTTCTCACCCGGCTGTCCGACCTGATCACCCGCCATCACAGCCGCTGGCGCCCGATGGTGGTCACCCCCTATGTGTTCGAGTGGCGCGGACCGAAGTCGGTCTCGACGAACCACGAAGTCGAGCGAGCGGTCTGGGTGCCGATGGACTACCTCGGCGCAGACGCAAACCAGGGCCGACTTTCCTGGCGCACGCCCCTGGGCACACTCAACATGCCCTGTTGCCGTTACCAGGATGCCTGCATCTGGGGATTAAGCTATAGCATGTTGCAGGAGCTACTGGCATTGGCCCCTGACAAGAATGAGAGTTCGATCCATGACCGTTGACCGTAATCGCCTTGCCGCTCTCGCTGCGGAACCTCATTTCTATCGGGGCAGGTACCGCAACCTGGAGCCAGTCCCCCGACATGGCATTGGCGATTTTATGCGCTGGCAACTGGCCCCGGGCCGCAACTTCCCGAAGGGAAAACGCTTCACGCTGCTGCGGCCAGATACGCATTCCCTGATGAGTCCGCCCGAAGAACCACAACTGGTCTGGCTGGGTCACGCCTCGTTCCTGTTCCAGTATCGTGGTCTGAACGTGCTCACCGACCCGGTACTGTCGGAACGCGCCAGCCCCTTTCAACTGGTCGGGCCAAAGCGTTATACACCGCCGGCCCTGACGGTAGCAGACATGCCGCCGATTGATTTGGTGCTGATTTCCCACAACCACTACGACCACCTTGATGAAAAAACCGTGCGCCAGTTACACCGGCGCTTCGGAGACAACCTGCGCTTCTGCATTCCCCGAGGGCTTAAGCAATGGTTCGAGAAACGAAGCATCCATAACCTGGTGGAACTGGACTGGTGGCAATCCGAGCCCCTGCCTGGCAACCGCGAAGTGTTCTGCCTTCCGGCCCAGCACTTCAGTGGCCGGACCCCAACGGATACCAACACCTCACTCTGGTGCAGCTGGCTGCTGGAAATCGACGGTTTCCGGCTCTATTTCGCCGGCGATACGGGCTACGGGGGAATCTTCAGGAAAATCGGCGAGCTGTTCTCGCCCATTGATCTGGCGCTGCTGCCCATTGGAGCCTACGACCCGCGCTGGTTCATGGCGCCGGTGCACGTGGCCCCGGAAGAGGCGGTGAGCATTCATCAGGATATCGGTTCCCGACAGTCGGTGGCGATGCACTGGGGCACGTTCGTGCTCACCGACGAGCCCATGGACGAGCCGCCCCGACGGCTAAGGGCCGCCCTGGAGCGACAAGGGCTGAACGAAACGGATTTTCGGCTGATGCAGCACGGGGAAGTCTGGTCGCCACGCTCGGGTAGCGATCCGGATTCAGAAGTACCCCAGTAGCCTGCCGAGAACCAGTGCGCTGATCCAGACTACCAACGAGAGCAAGCCCCCTGCCCTGAGGGCCAAAGGCATGGGTGACTCCATCGGCAAGCTTCGTATATCCCGGCGCGCCATTACCCGCCCCAGAGTCAACGCATTCAACGCACCCAGCACAACAAAAGCAATTTTCGCCTGGAACAGCGGAGAGGCGGCATAGTCCGGAGCGTTGGTGGCGAACAACAACAGTCCGAAGATAACCGCCAGCGCCAGACCCATTGCTGCCGTATCGCGGAGCACATCAACAAATACCATCACCGGGTAGTTCCGCCAAAGCCCCAGCAGACGCAGATCCAGCGGCACGATGCTCCCCACCAACAGGGAAACGCCGAGTATATGGCCGGCGTTTACCAGCGGGTACATGAAGGTGGAATTGCGCAGGGCTGAGACAAAGGCCAGATTTTCAACGGAGATCAGCGCTTGCTCAATCATCCCGGAATTCAGGACGTGCGGCCGGGATACAAATTGTAATCCTGCCCGTCAATCACAACCCGCTCAGCCTTCACCAGACGCTCGTTCTCCCGCGCAGAACGATGGCCGTGCACGGTTATTTCCTGACCCTGGCTCAACATCTCTTTGGTAAGCCCAACACGGTCGTTGCGCCAGGGCTGACCAACCTCCACAACCCAGTCCTCGCCATCCACGCGTAGTGTCACCTCGCCATGGGGATTTCCAAGGCGTACTGACTGAATGACTCCAGTAATTTCAAATTCCTCGTCTGTGGCCCACGCCCAGCCGTGGTGAGCCTGTGCAGCAGAGGCAACGACTAAAGCAGCAAGAAAGGCAACACATATCAGATAGGTAAAACGAAGCTGAGGCATATCGAATCCTCTTATCGCGGTTTTGTCGGGACAATTCGCCCCGCACACTCGTTACTACTCAACCAGTGTACGAAATTGCCATTACACCAGACTATGACCGGCAAGCCAGAGAATCGTGCCCGAGCAACGACAGACGTCTAGAGCCGAACAACCCCCGCCCCCTGATCGTGCAACCAGCGCCGCCAGTCGAGGGCCAGCATGCTTACACCACCAATGTAATTGTCGTTGACCAGATAATAGGAGATGGTGCGATCTCCCCGATTAAAGTTGTGCATCAGGCGCACCACAAAGTTTCTTCGGGTAGGTTTGGACATCAGGAAATACACGAACTGGCCAGACTGGGCCCGCAGGCTTCCGCGCCCCGACAGATCCGAATGTCGCCACTTGTTGCTTGGCAGCTTCAATAGCTGATCGATGCCCGCCAGACGGCCCTGTTCAAGTGCCTGATCAACCACCCACTGATTTTCACGGTGGCGCTCAAAATACAAGCCGGATTCATCGCGCTCAATGGTCTCCATCTGCTCTGCCAACCCTTCGTTCAGCCAGGCTGGCGCATAGGGAACGATGGTATCGACAACCGCATGACTCACTTCGTGCTTGATGGTTTTGAAGGTGAGATTTCTGTTTTTACGAACATAGACGACGATCTGGTGTTCGGAAGGTATGTAAAGCCCGTAAGAGGCAACAGCCACCCCCCTGTTCCGACGGACGAGGTAGTTCCGGTATGCCGCGCTGTCTTTGAGAATCAGAATATTGACCGGCACCGTCCGGTGCATATCAAAAGACATCACCCGGTCGAAGAACTCATAGACGTTGTTTACGCCTTCAACGATCTGCTGGTGTTCCGCTTCGCTCAGCTCAACATCAACAGTTCTGATATCGATCTCAAAACGCGACCATTCAGAGGCACCTGGCTTAACATTGACCACTTCCTGCGCGACCCGGTGATCCTGCCGATCGCCAAAATGCACCTGGCCGTTTTCATCCACCCATTTATAGATCTTTGCAGAAACCGGGCACGCAGCCATCATAAACAGCGTTAAAACCACCACTGGATACACGGCTTTCCTTAACCTTTTAAACACTGCGCCTTACCCGACCGAGAGATGAGAGATAGTTGCGGTAGCTAAAAAGGTACAGCGAAAGGCAGGATATGCCAACACGCATGATCGCTTCGCGTGACAGGCTTACCGGGCTCCCTGCAGTCTGTCCATTGGTCACTGCAAAGAACCCGGTTTTTCTGCGGAGAATTAACGGGTCGGCGGCGCCATGAACTCAGGCCCTACCGGATCAGTAATGCACCGATCCAGAATGCCATCAATTTCGGCCATCGCATTCTTGTCGAGAGACCAGCCGTCGATTTCGTCAACCGGGTCCAGCTGCTCCGGTCTTCTCGCGCCCCACAGCGCTGTTGTGACGCCGGGTTGATCCACCAGCCAGCGAAGGGCCAGTGCCAATACACTTTTCTGGTACCGCTCTCGGGCGAACGCATCCAGTTCGGCCACGGCATTGAGATACTGCCGATAGCGATCGCCCTGGAACTTCGGATCATTCTTGCGCAGGTCGTCACCGGTAAACTGAGTGTCTTCCCGCATCTTGCCGGTCAGAAAGCCGCGGCAGAGACCGCCGTAGGTGATGGTGGCAATGCCGTTTTCCCGACAGTACGGCAAAATATCCTGTTCGATCTCCCGTTCAAACAGGTTATACGGGGGCTGCAAACTATGCAGGGGCACGCTCTTTTGCAGCTCATCCATCTGAGATGGCGTAAAGTTACTCACGCCAATGGCGCGGATTTTTCCCGCCTGGTATAGCTTTTCCAGCGCCCGTGCAGTTTCCTCCATAGGCGTCTTCGGATCAGGCCAGTGGACCTGATAAATATCGATCCGGTCGGTCTGCAGGCGTTTCAGGGAATCTTCGACTTCCCGCTCGATCCGCGAGGCACTCGCATCGCGCCAGACCTTGTCGTGATCATCATTCCAGTTCAAGGCCACCTTGGTGGCCAAAGCCACCTGATCCCGCCGGCCATCTGAGAGGGCCTTGCCCACAATCTCTTCGGAACGACCGAAACCATACACCGGCGCCGTATCCACAAGCCCAATGCCTTTATCGATCGCCCTGTGGATCGTATCGATGGACTGGGCTTCGTCGGTTCCGCCCCACATCCAGCCGCCAATAGCCCAGGTGCCGAGCCCGACGGGCGTTACCTGAATGTCGGTGTTGCCGAATGTGCGCTTATCCATGTTTCCTCCTTTGCCTCTGAACTCATTTGGAGAGAACGCAATAATTTGATTATTACCTGACACAGACATGCGACGGACAACGGGTGAATTCAACCCGGCAGCTCAATAACCTCGCCGACGACCCCATCTTCGCTGATCTCCAACCGCCCCACCGTAATCGGCAAAGTAAAGCGCCTGGGGCCTGCGCCACCAGGATTGAAGTACAGCACATCGCCAATCCACTCGTTGCGGGGTTTGTGGGAGTGGCCAGCAATCACCACGCGGTAGCGGCCCTGCGGATCGAAGTCGAGGGTTTTGACATCGTGGAGCATGTAAAGGGCCTGGCCGAGAAACTCCAGATCTCGAGTGTCGGGAAGCTCGGCTGCACGGCCGGATTTATCGATATTACCGCGGATGGCAATGACCGGCGCGATCGCCTCGAGCGCGTCCAGAACGTCGTCCCGCCCGACATCGCCGGCATGCAGGATGAGCTCCGAGCCCTGAAAGGCTTCCAGGGCTTCTGGACGCATTTTGCTATGGGTATCTGCAATCACGCCGATCTGCATGCCTGCCCCCACATGCTTAGTGGTGATGCCCGCCCGGGCCATGCGCGTGGCCGTGGGCTATCTCTTCCGAGGTCGCGGCGCGCACGTCAATCACCTCAATATCAAAGGTCAGGGTTCTGCCGGCCATCGGATGGTTGGTGTCGACATCGGCAAATTTGTGGCCCACCTTGGCAACAACCACGTGGCGAGGCCCCTGCTCGGTCTGAACCTGAGCAACCATGCCCGCCTTCCAGCGTTTGGCCCCCATCAGATGCTTGATCGGCACCCGCTGGATGGCATCGGGCTTGCGGGGCCCATAGGCTTTATCGGGAGTGACAGTCACACTGAAGGTATCGCCGGCATCGCGACCTTCCAGGGCTTCTTCCAGGCCCTTGATGATGCCGCCGTGGCCATGCAGGTAGGCGTTCGGCTCACCGCCGTGGGAGTCTTCAACAACGTTGTCTTGCTCATCACGAACGCTGTAGTGGAACAGGACGACCTGGTTCTTTTCAATTGGCATAAGGCTCTCTTTCACGTTTAAAGATGCCCCATTGTAACCGGCAGCAGCTGTGACGTCAGAGCGGAAACTGGCTTCATCCCTGCCAATAGGCCTTACTGGCCTCATCCATCGGAAAAAAGTGCTCGATCCGCAAATTCTGAGCAGTCACATCCAGCGGCGTGCCTATCGTTGCAATGGTGGAAAAGATCCTGAGCTGCTGATCGCCCAGATTCAGTGTGAAAGGAATCGCCGGGTAGTCCAGGTGCTCCACCACGTGGTTTTTCCAGTTCTGAGGAACGCCGGGCACGGTCAAAGCCTGCTCCAGTAACCGGTTGGGCTGATCCCGGAAAGGGCCCGCAAGGTGCTCATGGTAAACGCGTTGCAGCATGTGGCAGGCAATATTCTCCCAATCAACCACGAAGGGTTTCATGCCGCGCTCATCCAGCAGCGACAGCAAGAAGTTCGGCCGGGCCGGAAACCGGGCCCCCAGCTCGTTCATCCTCGCCATCATCGCCTGCATGGTCTGGTTGGCCATCACCAGATAATACTCATGGTCGAAAACCACGGCCGGGTACGGCAGGTGCCCCTCCAGCAAGTGTTCAAGCGCCTCCCTGATCATGGACATGGCAGGCGCATTCAGATCCTGATCGGAGTAGACCTGGCTGTATCCTGCAGCAGACAGGAGCCGATTGGTTCCGGCCAGGTCCGCCTGCAGCATCTGAGCTAAATGTATAACCATGCCTTTGCTGGGCTTGCTGCGGCCGGTTTCCAGAAAGCTGATGTGCTTGGGCGACACCTCACACGCAAGGGCAAAATCCATCTGGCTCAGGCGCTTGCCCAGCCGCATTTCTCTGAACAGAGTACCAAAGGCGCTCATTGGGCTTCCTGTAAATTCCGAGTGTTCAGCCATTATCGTAGCCGAGGGTAGGCGGAACCATTACCTCACAGGTAATTGAGACTATCACCGCCCGGGTAGAAGCTTTGCAGTGTAGTCCCACATTTTGCGAAACCCGATTGAGGTGATCCCATGAAAAACTTAATACGTCGATTCAGCGTGAAGCAAATCCTTCTGAGCGATGTCTTCCTCTCCACGCCCCTTGCGTTGGCTCTTATTCTCGCCGCTGAGCCGATTGCCCAGTGGGCCGGTGGCCCTGGCGCAACCTTCTACATGGTGGTCGGCATTGTGATGCTGCTGTGGTGCGTGGATATGGCCGTTATCGCCAGCAAGGAACAGTGGCAGGAGAAGTTCCTCAAGCTGATAATTATGGTAGATGTCACCTGGAGCCTGATGGCCCTTGCCCTGATGATCTGGTTTGCCCCAAGCCTGCAACCTCTGGGCTGGGCACTGTTCGCCCTGAATGTGCTGGTTCCGCTGGACATGGCATGGATGAAGCGGGTTGCCAGCAGCAAACCAGAGCAGCCTGCGTTCGGCTAATGAGTTGCTCAAAGAGATGATCTTGTGTGGCTGGGCGCTTCCAGCCACACAATTGCCAGTTGTTTTGTGGTTTGACGGTTTAGATTTCCAGAGGCTCACACCTCATTCGCCTTCCGAAACTGCCCCTGATAATCAAAAACCCGTTCCTGCACCTGCCAATAGTGCTTCTGCTTACGCGCAATCACGAAATCCGGTGCCGGCAATAAGGCCTCCAGCTCAAGCACCTCATCCGCTGAGCTGAACGCTTTCGGGGCCTGGCTATTGGCAAAGCGACGCCCGAACAGTTTATTAAAAACAGCGCGTTGGCCCGGCTTGCTGAAATCAAACGACTCGCCGAGTTCTTCCCCATCTTCCCCGTGATAGGTGATCTTCAACTTGCTGCCATCGGCAACCAGCGATATCCCGGCGCAGCGGATGACCATGGCATCCTTGAGTTTCAGCGCATCTCTCAGCTGATCATCCGGGTCGATGATGGCTTTGTGGCACTGGTGACAGTTGCGGGCCGCAATATCATTCTCAGCCCCGCAATGCGGGCACTCCTTGAAGCGGAAACGGTAATCGCACTGCTGCGGGCGTTCATCCTGAACCCCGTCAACAGGCTCGAGCAGTCCCTGACAACGACGCCCGTAATGCTCGATCACACGGCCATCATCGTCTGTTTTGCCCCAGAAGATATTGGCAAACCCGCAGCCCGGGCAGAACACCTGCACCGGCTCACTGTCGGGGTTCGGCTTTGGCTCCCCCACTTCCGGATGATGCAGATTCACATGGTTGCCGGCGTAATCGATCACCAGGCAATCCTGTTTACCCTCATCCAGACGAAGCCCGCGGCCTACTATTTGCTGATAGAGACTCACCGACTGGGTGGGCCGAAGAATGGCGATGAAGTCCACATGGGGCGCATCAAAGCCCGTGGTGAGCACAGACACGTTCACCAGATATTTCAACTGCCGCTGCTTGAAGCGCTGAATCAGCAAGTCCCGATCCTTCAGATCGGTGGCGCCCGTTATCAGGGCAGTTTCGTGTTCTGGCAGGTATCCGGCGACCTCCCGCGCATGCTCCACGGTGGCCGCAAAGATCATCACGCCCTGACGCTCGGCAGCCAACTCCACAACCTGCTCAATGATCGCCCGGGTCACGCGCTTGTGTTTGCTCAGCAGCTGGTTAACGTCCCTCTCGGCGTATTCGCCAAAGCGGTCCTTGGGCAGCGCAGAGAAATCGTATTGAGCCACTGCCGCGTTCACCAGCTCCGGCCGGGTGAGATACCCCCGGTTGATCATGTAACTCAGCGGTAGCTCGTAAATGCAGTGCTGAAAAGGCTTGTCATCCTCGCCCCGAACAAAGCCCCGATAGTGATAGCGATAGATCCAGCCCATGGCCAGACGGTAAGGCGTAGCAGTCAGCCCGAGCACTTTCAGAGAATCGTTCTGTTGCCGCAAGAGCTCTATGATGCGCTGATATTGGCTAGTTTCTTCTCCGCTGACCCGATGGCATTCATCAATAATGACCAGCGAGTATTCGTCCCGAAACTGATCCAGGTTCGCCGATACCGACTGCACACTGGCAAAGGTCACCTGGTGGTGACTTTCCTTCCGCTTCAGCCCGGCGGAGAAAATTCCGCCGGTTAATCCATAACTCTGATACTTGGCGTGATTCTGCTCCACCAGCTCCTTTACGTGGGTTACCACCAGGATCTTTCGCTTTGCGAGACGCGCCAACTCGGCAATAACCAGGCTTTTCCCCGCACCGGTTGGCAGCACGATAACGGCGGACTCATCGGTTTTCCGAAAATGAGCCAGCGTGGCGTCAACCGCTTCCCGCTGGTAAGGCCGGAGTTTGAAAGGAGCGTTCATTTTGGAGGGCTTACTCGTTCTCAGACAGTGTGTTTCGGCTCTTAATGTTCATTGATAAATGCTCATGTGCACAACACCACTGACTGCTATCTTTGAATTGAGGAAGTAGAGGCGTTTGAGCTGACAGATACCCTGAGTTCTCCTCCAGGTCCATTACCACAGATCAGCAACCTGACTGGATTAAAGGAATCAGTCAGGCCTCCGTTTTCCAGTATAAGGAGATATTGCATGAGCAATTATATGTCGATATTGGGCGCCGTCGGGATTGCCGGCATAGCCGTCGCTATCACCGGTTGCGCGGGCTCCGTGGAGCCCCCCACCTCCCAAATGCGAGCCGCCGAATCTTCCGTTCAACAAGCGGTGTCATCCGACGCAAGAAACTTTGAGCCAGTGCTGCTGAATCAGGCCCAGAACAAGCTTGCCGATGCCGAAGAGCTCATCGACGATGAAATGAGCGAGGAGAATTATCAGAAAGCACTGCACCTTTTGGAACAGGCATCCGTCGATGCTCAGCTGGCCGGCGCGCGTGCCGAAACTGCAAAGGCCAAACAGGCTGTGGAAGAGATCAACAGGAACATTGAGTCTCTTCGCCAACGCATGAATGGAAGCCAGTAAGGGCGCCAGCTTAAACAGGAGATTGATATGAACAATCGATACATGATTTTGAGCATGGTTGTCAGCTTTTCCATCTTCCTGGCCGGATGTGCCAGTGCGCCCAAGGACAATCAGATGGTTGACGAAGCAAAGGCGGCCTATGAGGATATCCGAACCGATCCAGACGTTGCCCGCAGTGGCGACCGCCAGCTGAGAAGCGCCAGGGATCAGCTTGCCCGCGCTGAGCGATTACTGGAAGAGGGTGCCAGCACCGCGGAAATCGAGCATGCGGCCTACCTGGCCAATCGCCATGCCGAGATTGCCCGGGAGCAGGCCGAACGCGCCAAGCTGCAGCAACAGATAAACTCCGCCGAAGAAAGACGCAAGGAACTGGAGTTGCAGGCTCGCTCTGCAGAGGCCCAGGCTGCCCAGCAGGAAGCCGCTGAATTGCGCCGTCAAATGGAAGCTATGCAGGCCGAACAGACAGACCGTGGCATGGTACTTACCCTGGGTGACGTTCTGTTCGACCTGAATCGTGCTGAACTGAAACCTGCCGGGGAAACGACAGTAGGCCGCCTGGCTGAATTCATGGCTGAATATGAAAACCGTCGCGTGCGCGTGGAAGGCTACACGGACAGCACCGGAGCAGAATCTTACAACCAACAACTGTCAGAGCGTCGGGCTGAGGCTGTAAGAGAGGCCCTGATGGATAGAGGTATTAATCGGGCCCGGATTGAAGTGCAGGGATTCGGGGAACAATACCCGGTTGCGACGAACGAAACACCCGCAGGGCGCCAACAGAACAGGCGGGTCGAGATAGTGATTTCCGATGCGGACGGAAATATAAAAGAACGTTAGAACGCGAATGAACACCGGAACAGAGTGTTTGCCCAGCAAACAAGTCTGTTCCGGTTTTTCGCAACAGTTGAAAACTTTGCTATGCAGGGCCTCCTAATTAGCGTACTGTCTTGCTCGTTGGAAAGATCTAGCAAAGCATTTCACGAATAAGACCTCTTGTGTTGCCACACCTTTTGTCCTGTTTTTGATCCTGCACGTTTTTTTATTTCCCGCATATCGCTGATCAATGATCAAAACGATCCTTTGACGGCACCTTATTGATTAATTTCAGGATAACTATTTATGTCTACAATTACCGGCAACGTTAAGTTCTTCAACGAAGCAAAAGGTTTTGGTTTTATTACTCGTGAAGGCGGCGCAGACGTCTTTGTTCATTACAGCAATATTCAGGGTGGCGGTTTCAAAACTCTGGCCGAAGGCCAGGAAGTTGAGTTCACCGTGACTCAGGGCCAAAAAGGCCCGCAAGCAGAAAACGTTATTGGCCTGTAAATAACAGCCAATACGTGATCAAAAAAGGCAGCCTTAGGGCTGCCTTTTTTTTTGAACACACTAAGCGATTTACCCATCCGTTTTTCATAGGTTAATAGCGTCGCAACAAATCCCGATAAAGCCGGTTATTCCAGTCCTGGACAATAATCTGGGACCTGAAAAGTTGCCACAATTCCCAGGAATAAACGATCGCAAGCAGGATAACTCCGGGCAAAACCAAACCAGCGACGAAACACCCGATAGCAACAAGCAAGGCGCCAATATCCATCAGCCCCCATTGCCATCGCCCCAGGTAAAAATGGTGCAATCCGGTGACAAAAAACCAGTTCAGTGCCGCGTAGGTATCCGGATCCTTCACCGCTTTCCCGGCCTTCCGGTAGAATTCCACTCGCTGTTCTTCTGAAAGCTCTCGAATCTTCTTTCTGAGGGCTTCTTCCTCGGCATCAACCTCTTCTTGTCTCAGCATGCCCGATATCCCCCGTGACCGGCTCAATGCATTTACAGATCGCGTCCGGCCTGTTGCACCTGCGAAGGCGGTGAAACGTTAACCTCACTCCCTCATAGAATCCGAACCGGCGGATAGCTTCCTCAGAGTAAGCCGAGCAACTCGGCTCAAAGTTGCAGTCGATGCCAAACCATCGAGTACCACCGCCTGTCCGACGATAAAACCCGATGGCCTTCAGTGCTAACGCCTGCAGCACCGGTTAGCGCCCCAGGGTCACAATCACGGATTCACGCTGCCAGAACAGCCAGAAACGCTTCATCTCCAGAACCTGGAATACCACCTGCCAACCCTCGGCAGCATACCGATTCAATTCTGCTTCGATTTTTTTCAAAGGCAGGCCAGAGGAGCCGAGCAGGAGCGTGCCACAGCCACCTTCCGAAATATGGACCATCTTGTATTCGGTGAAACGTTGAGCCGTCATTCCATTTCCTTATGTTTGAAAATTTATCCCTGATTTTAGGGACTTGAAAGCCTATCCCAAATTTGAGGCACGATAAACCTCGCAGTTCACATCGCACTATCAGGCAACCCCGGGGCCGTATTGATCAATCGGATTTTCAATTTCAGCACCGGAAATACAAATAAGTAACCAACGGTCATTTACAGACAGAAATCACTAGAGTACATTAAGTAACCACCGTTCATTTAAATGGAGAGAATCATGTCGTACGTGGTTATCACTGGCGCCAGCGCCGGCATTGGCGAGTGCTTCGCCCGGGCACTCGCCGCGGAAAAACAGAACGTGATTCTGGTGGCTCGCCGGGAAGAGCGCCTGAATGCTCTGGCCGCAGAATTAAAGAAACAGCATGGAATTGAGGCCATCGTCCTGAAAGCCGACCTGGCGGATCAGACCGGCGCCGACGCACTGGCCCGGCGGATCAACGAGGGCGGCTGGCCGCTTGCCGGCTTGATCAACAACGCCGGGTTTGGCGACCGCGGCGCCTTTTCCGATCTGGCGCTGGAACGACAGCTGGCAATGATCCAGGTGAACATCACCTCGCTGGTCTCCCTCACCTGGCAGCTGCTGCCAGCCCTGCGCAAACAGAGCGGCAGTTTTGTGATCAACGTGGCTTCCACAGCGGCGTTCCAGGCCGGGCCGAATATGGCCATTTACTACGCCACCAAAGCATTTGTGTTGTCTTTCTCCGAAGCGCTTCATGAGGAACTCAAAGGGGCAGGCGTTGCGGTGAGTGCCTTGTGCCCTGGTGCCACTGCTTCAGAGTTTGCCCAGGAAGCACACATGACTGACACCAAACTCTTCAAAGCCGGCACCATGACAGCCGAGGCAGTGGTCAAGAAATCCCTGGCCCAACGCAGAAACGCCATTGTTATTCCGGGGCTGCGCAACCTGCTGATGGTCTGGTCTGGTAAACTCTCGCCCCGTGCCGTAACACGACGGCTGGCCGGGTGGCTGCAAGCCTGATGTGGGCCAACAAACAAGCATTTTGAGGTGGTTTTGAAGCACAGACTATGCGGTGGTAAACAACGCGCCCGGACCGAGTCGGACAAGGCGCTGCGGGAACAGCAGATACTCGATGCGGCGGAAAGGCTGTTTCTGGAGCACCGGTTCCACGGCCTGACCCTGGCGGATGTGGCCCGCGAAACCGGGCTCACCAAAGCGGCACTGTATCGCTACTTCCGCAGCAAGGAACTGCTGTTCATTGCCGTTTATCGCCGCGCAATGTCAGGCTGGGTTTCAGACGTTGAAGCCGTTGGCCCGGACGGTTTCCCCAACCAGTTTGTAGACCGCATCCTGGCCCACCCCGTGTTCTGCGGTCTCACCGCCATCCTGCACATTGCTCTTGAAACCGGCCTGAGCGAAGAGGAGGCCCGGGAGTTCAAACTGTTCCTGCTGTCACAGTCCCGGCGTATCACCGCTGTCATCGGCAAAGCAACAAACCGGGAAGAAGCCGCTTGCCTGCGATACCTCCTGCAGTGCCAGCAAGCACTGATCGGCTGCTGGCATATGTCTCACCCGCCGGAGCCGGCCCGAAAAGCCATGCAGCTGGAACCGCTGACCGTTTTCCAGCTGGAGTTTTCAGACACACTCGAACACCATCTGAGCATTCTGACCAAGGCGTTTATGCAAGACGAATGATCGCCCTGCAGGCAGAAACAGACGCAAACTTTATACCGACGTGGTCGATACTATCTCTCGGCGGAACTCTTTCGCCGCTGCAAGCGTGTGCTGACCCAGGCCTGAGCCAGGGTCAGGTTCACGCTGGAAAGGAACTAAGTACTCGGTGAACAACTGGCTCTTGGGAGATAGTCAATCCAGCTTCGGATCAGTTGAGCACCTTCCTGATGCACCGTGCTGCGGCCCAGCTCAGGCATCTTGTGCCTGCTATCTGTCGTTTCGACCCGGAACAGCAGGTAAGACTCATCCGCGTTGCCTGGAATCACATCGTACGGGTATCCCTCTTTGCCGCCCGCCACCGGGTCCTTGCAGACACCGAATTTACCAGGCGAGTCGGCATAGTTGCGGTTGTACTCCAACTGCACGCCGCTGCTTCCAGCGGGCCCTGCATAGTCGGCAGGCAACGTCAGGTCGGCACGGTGGCAGTGGGCGCAGTTGATGTCTAGATAGGCTCTGGCCGCATCGTTCAATTCCGCATCACTCAATGACGGAATATGGGTGTTGTCATCGAATACCGGCGCCTTTTCCACGGTGTTGAAATCCCCTGGCAATCCGGTCAGCAACTCGCCTTCGGCCCAGTATTGAAGCTGGTTGTATACCGTACCATCGGGATAACTGAAGTTGGTATTCAGATAACGGGCTTTGGGACCTATCGGCAGGAAGATCTGCTCGCGCTGGTCATCAGGCCCGGCAAGGTCCGGCACGATAGAATGGCAGGAGGTGCAGTCTGCGGCCTTGGGCACCGCGTAATCAAAGGTGAGTGCTTGCCCTTGATTGTTTACGGTGGACAGATCAGTCAGGCGTTTGCCCGCGATAGCCAAAGTCGCATCCGACTCCGAGGACCAGTAATACGGCAATGCGATCCAGCCATCGGTTCGATGAATCAGCAGCCGGGTCTCGATGACCAGCTCTGCACCGTCACGCATGGCGGTGTTCTCCGGCAACGCAAAAGTTTTTGCTATCACCGTCCCGACCGGAAACTCGAGAACCTCTGACGCGTTGTAACCGACCTGTTGGCCTTCCGGCACAAACACGAAACGGTACTTGGTGGTGTAGTCAGAAAACAAAGCGGTCGAGAGATCATAGGGCACCCCACCTCGCGTCGGTCCCGACGTGGGATCACTGGCGTCGGCAAACAGGTTGTAGTCGGAAAGCTTGGGACACACCTCGGTCATCAGCGCGTCCCAGTTCACGCCATCTGTCGTTGCACTGCAGCTGCCTTCCGATCCTGTCGGCGCCCCTGCACTGGCATTCAGTGCGCTCCCGGTCAGACCCGAACCCTCGTCAACCGAGGAATCCCCACTTCCACCGCCTCCACAGGCGGCCAGAAGTACCGAAGCCCCCAATACCGCTGCGATTGCTCTATGGTTGTTGCTCATTCGAAACCCTCCCTTACAGCGCGCAGGCGGCTTCCGCCAGGTCATCCCCGGTACAGCCGTATATGTTGTTGCGGAAATTCACCACTGCCGGTGCCAGCCGGGGCTGAACGCAATTCAGAAAGGTATTGTTGACCATCTGATCAATCAGCAGATGCGGTAGCGGGTTGCCACTGCCGTCGACCATTGTTATCTGGGCGGGATCATCCGGATAGACCAGACCAGTATTCACTTCGTCGTAGTCTGGCGCCGGGTTGCCGTTGATGTTGCTGTTGGCACAAATCTGATCACCTGGGCCATAAGGGTCGTAGTTCACGCCATCCGCCTGAGCCTCGGCGCCGACCAGCGCATTAAAGGCAGCCAGCTCACCGGCATTGGAGAGCAATTCACCAATCCCGTCGTACAGAATCGCCGGGAACGTTTGTGGTGTTCCCTTGCTGTTCATGTTCGAAGCGTAGCCATCAATAATTGGCTGGAGCAGCGCGCCCCGGGGGTTACCGCCGTTCCGGGCAATGGTGTTGTTGTGCAGGTAGACGTTCTTGAGCGTCGGGCTCCAGCCGTTACCGATGGTGGCGCCATAATTGGCTGGGTAACTGGGCAGGTCGTCATCGACCAAAAGGTAACTGGTGATCGCAACAGCCGTGGTGTCGTTATCGGTGATCTGGTTGTTGTAAATCTCAACGTCGCTGGTCGCCAGCACCAGCGCACCGGTTCCCGGCGGTACCAACCCAACCACACCAGCACCGACATTATCGGCGTTATTGCTGTATGCCTGGTTATTGAACACACGAACATTGCCACCATAGGCCTTATCCAGCCCGGGCAAGTCGAAGACCAGAATGCCACCGGAGTTTCCGAGCGCGATGTTGTTGTAGACATCCGCCATGGTGGAGTTCTCTATCTCGATGCCGGCCACGTTCTGCTTGGCGGTGTTGTTCCGTACCACAATATTTTCGGACTGGCCCACGTAGATGCCCGCATCCGCAGAGCCGAAGGCGTAATTGTTCTCCAGCAGCACGTTCTGGCTCTTCAGGGGATACAGCCCATAGGCCCCGTTATTGGCCTCCAGCTCACCTTCCCAGACAGTGGCGGTGTGGGTCATATGGATGCCGTTGACGTTGGTGGCTTTGATACCGTTTTTTGGGGCCTCATAAACGCCGAAGTCACGCACAGTGATTCCATTTCCGCCCTGAAAGCGGAATGCATCGTCGCCATTGGAATTACTGAAGTCCAATGCGGTTTCGTTGATGCCGTGACCGGTGAGGGTTAACCCACTGGCACTGTTTACAACAATGCTCTCTGTGACCACAAAACGCCCTTTCGGCAAGACCACCAGGGCATCTTCCGGCAGATCAAAAAGTGCAACAGACAACGCCTCGGTAATGTCATCACCGTCTGCCGCATCGGGCGCTACCAGAATGGCACCCTCAGGGATTGAAAAACCGGAGGTGGTCACAGCAAGTTCGGCCACAACATCGGCGGGCTGCCCGTCGACCCCATCCTTGCCATCCACTCCGTCTTGACCATCATCCCCTCCGCAACCGGAGAGCAGAACACTGCCTGCAATGGCTGTAACCAACAGTCGCTTCTTGAACGTTCTAGCCTGGCGCATCTTAACCTCTGTTTTCTTGTGTTTTTATTCTCACGTCCTCAAACGAACGCGGTGTACCGAACGACACTAAGCAGGCGGCAATGACTTGGCGAGAACAACAGATGTGCAGAAAGCCACACGCCCTGTGCAAATCCTGCAACGGCTTGTGCGCCAAGGGTTTGAAGAGGCAAGAAAGGGTATTGTGCAAAAACTAAAATTGCAGAAATTAAAGGTTTTAATCAGCCAATATCGGCCCCGGAACGGGCCTGCCGGAACTCAGTTGGCGTTGTATTCTGAATATCCCGAAACGCCCGGTTGAACGAACTAAGAGTGCGATAGCCAACATCCAGAGAAATATTAAGAACTGGCGTCTCCGGCTCGTCCAGCAGACGCTCAGAAGCTTCGGCTACCCTGAGTTGATTGATGTAATCATTAAAATTGCGATACCCCAAAGCCTGATTGATCACTTTCCGCAGACGATATTCAGGAATATCGGTGGCTTCAGACAGTTTTTTCAGGGTCAGTTTCTCCGTCCGATAAAAGCCCTCAGCCATTGTTCGGCCAAGTGCCTCGGCATCCTGTTCCTGTTGCGCCGAAAGAGGCTCTTGCGGATCTGAATTCAGGTTTGCATTCAGTCTGGATGGTCTCTGGCCAGACGACAGGTCGCTGCCCACCAGGTCCATGATCCCCTCACGCGCCGTCACCAGACAGATCAGCGTTGCAAAAGCAGCGAGGCCCGAGATGATCCCGCGACTGTATTCATGATAGAGCCCGAAATTAAGGCTAATCGTCGCGATACCCACAGCGCCACCAATAATTAACAGGAAGGCCAGGCGAGCTTTCCTGCGGGTTTCTACCAGATCATTTCGCCAATATCGAATAACAAAGCTGAGACCATGCAACACGACGACATATTCGAAAAACTGACCCAGTCTCCAGCCAAAAAAGACCGCCACTATCGACGAGTCTTCGACTCCCACGAAGGGCCGTGACAGGGATGGCGCCAAAAAGCTATAGAGAGCCATCGCGCTCCAAACGGATCTCAAATGAGGACGTGGAGCAAAAATCAGTTGGCAAAGCAACCAGAATAGTCCGGGTAACGCAGTTTGCAGATCGGAGGTGATCCAGCGCCACTCCCTTGGCATCAGTGGATCGACCAGGAACCCAACTGAAGCGATGATCACCAGCAAGAAGAGCTTGCCAACCAACAAATGGCGAAAATCACGCAAAGTGATTACGAAAAGGGGTAGCAGGCAACCAAGCCCAAAGCCAGTTAGCAACATCACTGTTCTTTACCTTCTTGTTATTCTCTTGTTTTTCGCACGTGATATTAGCCGAAGTACTGAGAGGTTTAATAGGAACTCCAGCCAGAACGAGAAAACCGACATGAACTCACGAAAGCTACTCCTCACCTTCGCCTCGGTCTTTAGCGCCACCATCTGGGCCTCTGAGCCTGCCGTCTACACCGGCCTGCTGAGCAATACCGGGGCGGGCGGCTACGACACAGTCAGCTACTTCGAAACGGGAAAACCAGCCAAAGGCTCGCGCGAATACACCACAGAGCACCTGGGCGTAACCTGGCGATTCGCGAGTGCGGAGAACCTGACGCGCTTCGAAGCCAATCCTGAACGCTACTTGCCTGCCTACGGCGGCTACTGCGCCTGGGCGGTTGCCCAAGGCTACCTCGCCAAAGGCGACCCTCAACACTGGGCCATCCGCGATGGCCGGCTGTATCTCAACTACAATGAGTCAGTTCAGGATCGATGGCTGGAAGACACAGAGGGCTTCATTCGACAGGCAGACGCCAACTGGCCAAAGGTTCTGGAATGACGAAAAGAGTTTATCGCGGTTTAATCTCAAACACGCCAGTGGTAGCAGCCCGCCAGCGGTCTGCCCCGCTGCAAATACCGTACTACTGATGATGCATTTTAAATCAGGACCGGGGTGTCTTATGGAATACGAACACGCTATTGTGAAATTTGAAGGCGACGTTGCCGTTCTGCTCTGCAATGGCTGTGGCATCAAGATCACAGAGGGCACCAAGCACGAGGACCGTGAGCATTACTGCACCATGTGCATGAGCGGGAATTGCAAAGCGAAATTCAAAAAAGGGAACTGAAACCACCGCGTTAAAGCGGTGTCATCGGCAATGAACGAAACAACCGACGATAAACCAACATCCGCTCCACCACCCGCAAAGAAGGGCTTCAGTGGCCTGCATGTCTTTGGCATTGTCCTGCTTACCATCATTGTCACTGTCGGCATTGGTTACTGGTGGTTAAGCCACTATGTGTTCCCAGACAACTTCGAACCCGTAACCCTGAATGCCAGTGAACAGAATTCACTCAACAGCAAATTGAACACCCTGGGGATTGACACCCAAGGTGGTGGATCTGCCGGCCCGTTAAAGCCAGAGCCCTACAGTGAGGAAGGTGCCAGCCGGGAGGTACGCTTCAGCGAGCGGGAACTCAACGGCATGCTCGCCAACAACACCGATCTGGCTCAACGACTCGCCGTCGATCTCTCGGACGATCTTCTGAGTGCGGTGCTTCTCGTACCTTTTGAAGAGGGTTTCCCTGTACTCGGCGGCAGAACGGTGCGAGTAAATGCAGGAGTGGAACTCTCCTTTGCCAACGGTCGCCCGCTGGTTAAGTTAAAGGGAGTGAGCCTGATGGGCGTTCCCATCCCCAACGCCTGGCTGGGCAACCTCAAGAACGTGGATCTGGTCAACGAGTTCGGTGCCAACCCGGGGTTCTGGCAATCCTTTGCAGCCGGCGTGGACTATATCCAGGTCCAGGATGGGCGGTTGCTCGTTCGGCTCAAGGAATAGCCTTTAGCACAAAAAGCCCGCAGCACTGGAACAGACTCCAGAGCGGCCTCTCAGTGACATTTCACGAGATTTTACTCCGGTTACCCCCTCAGTTCATAGCAAGCTCACCAACGCTCGGCTACCATGGCGCGCTGCCATAAGCTCCGGCGTGTCGGCAGGGAATAACTCAAAATAATCAATTAAGTAAGAAGGAATCTACTGTGCGAAACGCAAGGATCCTGGCAGTGCTGGCTGCTCTGCTATACCTCACAGGCTGCGCCTCCGGCGCCAAAATGGGCAACATGGTGTATGAGGGGCCAGTGAAGGCCTACGACACAGCCCTGGAAGACAATGTGGATGTCACCAACGTATCTGGCGGTGAAAAAACAAACCCCGCCTGGACTTCTGAAATCGACAACGATGCGTTCGCTGGTGCCCTGAAGCAAACCCTGCAAAAACAGGGACTGCTCGCAGGCTCCGGCCGCTACCAGCTCGAAGCGCTCCTGCTGGAAGTTGACCAACCCATGTTCGGTCTGGACTTCGAGGTAACCACCCACGTGAGATACATCCTCACTGACCGCGATAACAACGGTGCCGTGGTTCTGAATGAAACGGTTGTCGCCCCCTACACCGCCACCATTGGCGATGCATTCGCCGCTATCAAGCGCCTGAGACTGGCCAACGAAGGCTCCGGCAAAGCCAACATTCAGGGTCTGCTCGACAAACTCGCCGAACTGCAAATCCAGCCCGGTGACGTCTCCCTCACGCAATAACGTTTCTGGAACCACGTTCTACAACAAGGAAGAACCATGAAGTACTCCCTACTCCTCACACTCGCTGCAATCGCGTTTCTGTCGACCGGTTGCGCGTCGGTCGTCTCAGGAACCGACCAGAAGCTCACCTTCAACAGCGAGCCCGAAGAAGCCACCGTTACGGTTTCCGGCCGAGTGCTCGGTAAAACGCCACTGACAGTGCCAGTGGACCGGGGCTCCAACCAGTCCATTACCTTTGAGAAGGAAGGCTACAAGACCTACACCGCTCAGCTCTCTACCACAACCAACCCCTGGTTCTTCGGGAACATCGTGATCGGCGGGCTTCTGGGTTCCACTACCGATGGGGTTTCCGGTGCCATTCACGAGTTCTCGCCGGACCAGTACTTCGTCACCCTGAAACCTGACACCCCGACCGGGATCTCCACCTCCAAGCCGCGACAAATCAAGGAAATCATCATCGCGTTCAGCGGAGAGTTTCGCCACCAACTGGCAAGCGGTGGCGGTGAAAAGGTGGACACCATCGTGCAACTGCTGGGTGTCGATGCCTCCCAGAAAGACACCACCATCCGAGCACTGAACCAGCTCGCACTGGCGAACCAGAACGACCTGGAGCTGGCCAAGACGATTATTGAGGTTTACGGCGTTCAATAGAGCGCCAATCTGGAAAATTTCCGGCCATTACATGGATGTTTTATCCCCTTCGGACATTCCATCCTTTTTCATGGCGTCTTTTTCCATTCCCTCTTTCTTCATGTCCTCATCCATCATGCTTTCGGTCTTCATCCCGTCATGCATGGTGTCCATGGTGTCGGACTTCATGGAGTCTTTGGCCATACCGTCATCTTTCATGTCGTCCTGCATCATGGTGTCGTCCATTCCCTTGTTGCCCTTGTCCATGTCGTCTGCATGGGCCGGGGCCATCAGGGCCAGGGTGGTACCGAGGGCCAGAAGCGTCGCTGTCAGGCTTTTCATTGTGCATTCTCCTTATTGGAAATAGTGTCTATTCGACACTGCCGACCCCATACCTGAAGACCAGCAGCATCAGAATGCAGACTAAGCAGGAACGCTTACGCGGCCGTCACGGCTGGGTAAAAAGTCGATCAAGGAAAGGTCACAAAACCGTCACGGGGGACCAGGCGGATTTCGTATCTCCCTATATCGCCGTCTCCATAAGCATGCTAAAAGACTCCTCCCGGCAATAGCCCGGGCATTCTCCCCATCAGGATCTCAGCATGTCAGACAAATTTTTCTTCAAAGGCCGGCAGGACGCACGCCAGCACCACACCACTTACGGCGGCTTTCAGACCAACGCCAGCCAGAAGAGTGGCAGCAAGAAATACCCGCTTACGCTGGTGGTAACCAGTGACGCGCGCAAGCAGGAAGTCGAAGCGCAGGTGGCCAGGGCAAAGCTGTACGCAAACATTTCGGTGGATACCCGCGAGGGCGCCGTTGAGTCCATTACCGAGCTCACTGCTATCCTGACCAAAGGCGGGACGGTTACCACGGTAAAATCGCCTTCACGTAACGATATCTGCAACTGCGGTAGCGGGCTCAAATTCAAGAAGTGCTGCGGCTGATAACCGGCGGGCACGGGGGAAATGGCTATGATTGTTTGCGGCGTTGAGCTTACCGGCAGTGATGCAGTGGTGTGTTTTCTGAATATGGACCGGGGGCAGTTCAATTTGCCGGAATGCAAGGTGCGCAAACTGTCACTGCCAAAAAACCATAGCCGTGAAGACCTGAAGCAGTTCCATGCGGCCTTTGCGGCATTAATGGCCGAGTACGGCGTGACTCACGTCGCGATCAAAGAGCGAATGCCCAAAGGCAAATTTGCCGGTGGTGCTGTCAGCTTTAAATTGGAAGCGGCCATTCAACTCATCGCCGACATCGAATTGACGGTGACCCTGCTGCCCTCCGCTCTCATCAAGTCCACCCTAGCCGCCAACCCGCTCCCCATTGCGTTTGCAGAGACGGGGTTAAAGGCCTTCCAGGAAGCGGCCTTCGTTTCCGCCTATGTAGGGCAGCTACAGAGCCAATGACTTCCCGGCTATCGAGAAGCTCGAACGCGGGTCACTCAGCGTCCCTGGAGCGGTGAGCCGGTGCGATAACTATCTACCGCTCAATCATTTCAACAATCTCATGGGACGACTGCGCCATCGGCTCAAAATGCGCCTGCTCGCCCGCGGTGAGCACGGAAACATGGCGTACCTGATAGATCGCATAGGTGGCGAGCAAGCCCAGAACAACCGCCATGTAAACAGGCATGCCCTGAGGGCCCACCAGATTCATAATCAAACCCACGAGCAGAGGCGCCAGGGCAGCGCCCGCTCCGTGCAGTACCAGCATGTCCGTGGAACCGGAAACCACCTCGTCGGGGTGCAGCTGATCGAGTAATTGCGCCACACCCAGCGGGTACAGCGAGAACGACAGACCGCCCCACACAAAGAACACCGCCATCAGTGACGTGTTGCTCCAGGCCAACGGCATCATCAGGCACATTCCGGCCGCCAGCGCCGCCACAACGACCAGCACCTTCCGACGGTCCTGAGTATCGGAAAACCGGCCGATCGGGATCTGCAGCAGCGCACCGCCCACAATGGTGAGGCTCATCAACAGCCCCACCTCCGACAACCCGAATCCGAGCTTGCTCGCGTACAACGGCGCCATCGCCCAGAAAGCGCCCATGGCCAGGCCGGAGAGCGCCGAGGTAGCAACGGCCAGCGGCGCAAAGCCGATGATTTTCTTCAGACTGCTCTTCGCCCGCTCGGGAATGTGGGGTTGGCTGCGACTGCTGATGGTGATGGGCAGCAGCGCCCAGCAACTGAGGATGGCCGACACCGAAAACAGTACCAACAGCTCGCCCGGGCTCAGCCTGAGCAGTTGCTGAGCAAGGGCAATTCCCCCAAGGTTGACCACCATATACATGGCGAAGACCCGCCCGCGCTCGTGCTTCTCAGCGCGGGCGTTTAGCCAGCTCTCCGTCACCGTCATCAGGGTGACCAGGGACAATCCGTAAAGAAAGCGAAGCGCCATCCATGCCCAGGGATCAACCCATAGGGAGTGCAGCAGCGCGATGGACGCGCACACCGCCGCGCAGAAGGCAAAGGTACGGATATGGCCCATGCGGCGGATCAAACGGCCACTGATAAAGATGCCGCAGGCGAACCCCACGAAAAAACCGGACATGATGACGCCGATCCGCGCCGTGGAAAAACCCTGCTCATTGGCCGTAACCGCCAGCAGCGTATTCAACAAGCCACTGCCGAGCTGTAATAGCGCGACACTCGCGAGAATTGCACCAATAGGGCGCATTAAAGTCCAGATACACACCTCCCTGCCCTGAAATGAAAGGGCTTGTTTGCCTCAGACAGCAAGCACTTGGGGTGTGTTGTTCAGTTTTTGTATCGCCCTGATCGCCGTGCCACTGCTTACTGGCCTGCAATCGCTGCGCCATAGGTGACGCTGTTAAATCCGATTCCGGTATGAAAGCTGCAACGCATTCCTTATCTGAGCAAAAGTTTCGATAGGAGCAGACTATGTTACTGGCCACCGATCTCGATGGTACTTTTCTCGCGGGTGACCCCGACAACCGCCTCAAGCTCTACCGACTGGTTGCCGCCCACCCCGAAATAGACCTGGTATTTGTGACCGGTCGCGGCCTGGAATCCGTGCTGCCGCTGCTGTCCGACCCCACCATTCCGCAGCCGGACTACATCATCTGTGACGTCGGCTGCACCGTGGTTCACGGCGAGACCCAGCAGGCCATCCAACCGCTGCAAGGCGAGATCGACGAGCTCTGGCCGGGCGAACAGATGATCGAAGACGCGCTGCTCCCCTTTGACGGCCTGCAGCGACAGGAAGTCCCCCAGGAACGCCGCGTGTCCTATTTCTGCGACGGCGATGTGGTCACTGACGAGATGGTCGCCCGCATCGAGGCGCTGTCCTGCACTGCGCTCTTCTCCAACCACAAGTACCTGGACATCCTGCCCCAGGGCGTGAACAAGGGGCGCACCCTGTCACAACTGGTGAAACACCTGAACGTCGACCCGGAATCCGTGCTGGTGGCCGGCGACACCCTGAATGACCTGTCGATGTACGAGCACGGCTTCAAAGGCGTGTGCGTGGGCGAATCTGAGCCCGGCCTGCTGGACGCTACCATGCACAAGGCAAGGGTTCTTCACGCCGGGGCAACCGGCTGTGGCGGTATCCTTGAGGCGTTCGAACACTTCGGGTATCTCGGCCATCTGGGCATTGAAGCGGAAGCGCCGGACTACATGAACCGGGGCAAATCCGACCTGGTGATCGTGTACCACCGCCTGCCCTACGAAGAAGTGGTGGAAAACGGCGAACTGATCCGCCGTCGCCCCAAATCCCCCAATGGCATCATCCCCACGCTGCTGAGCTTCTTTGCCGACGGCAAAGCCGGCTCCTGGGTGGCCTGGTCCATTGACGACCCGGACCTGGGCCCGTTCCAGACCCACACCGAAGTGGATACCGACCGCTACGAAAAACTGGTGGCCGCGCGGGTGCCCCTAAGCAAAGACGACGTCGAGATTTTCTACAAGCGGTTCTCCAAGGAAGCCTTCTGGCCAACCCTGCACACCTTCTGGGAGCGGGCCACCTTCCACGATGATCACTGGCAGGTGTTCCTCAAGGTCAACAAGCAGTTTGCGGAGCGCGCGGCCGAGGAAGCCGCAGAGAACGCGGTGGTGTGGATTCACGATTACAATCTATGGATGGTGCCGGCCTACCTGCGCGAGATTCGCCCGGACCTCACCATTGCCTTTTTCCATCACACCTATTTCCCCTCAGCAGACGTGTTCAACGTGCTGCCCTGGCGCCGTGAAATCGTTGGCAGCCTGTTGCAGTGCGATCACATCGGCTTCCACATTCCCAGGCAGGCGGAAAACTTTGTCGATGTGGCTCGCGGTGTCACGCCCCTGGAAGTGACTCAGAAAGCCGGCTGTGCGCCCCGGTTCCTGACCTACGGCTGTGCCGTGGGCCTTGATGAGATGAGCACCGAAATCAAGGTGAATGATCGCAAGATCGGCCTGGGCGCCCACCCGGTGGGGCTGGACCTGAACCGGGTGCGACATGCGCTGGCAGACCAGAGCGTGATTGACCGCATGGAAACCCTGCGTAACGAACTGATGGACGTTCGGCTGATTCTGTCGGTCGAGCGCCTCGACTTCACCAAAGGCATCATCGAAAAACTCGATGCCTACGAACGCATGCTCAACGAGCACCCGGAGCTGAAAACCAAAGTTACCCTGATGATGGTCTGCGTGCCGGCGGCCGCAGGGATGACCATCTACGAGGAACTGCTTTCGCAGATCGAGCAGACGGTCGGTCGCATCAACGGCCAGTTCGCACAGGTGGGCTGGACGCCCGTGCAATTCTTCTTCCGCGCCCTGCCGTTCGAGGAACTGGTGTCTTACTACACCATGGCGGACGTGATGTGGATTACACCGCTGCGGGACGGCCTGAACCTGGTGGCCAAGGAATACATTGCCACCCAGGGCCTGACCCAGGGCAGTGGCAGACTGGTGCTCTCGGAATTCGCCGGCGCCGCCGCCGAACTGCGCGGTGCCATCCTGGCCAATCCCCACCACCCCCAGGACCTTGCCGACACCTGCTACTACGCCCTGGCCATGAGCCGCAGCGAAGCACAGAATCGGCTCAGCGAGGCCTTTGAAGTGGTCAGCCGTTACGACATCGATTACTGGGGGCGGGAATTCATCGACACCGCCGAACAGCGCCGCGCCACCAAACTGGAAAAGATTCTGCCCATTGGTCATTGCGCCGCCTGAACGGAGGAAACCACACCATGTTGCTCAAAAATGCGGTGCAGCTGATCTGTTATCCGGACCGGATCGGCAACAATCTGAAAGACCTTTACACCGTGGTGGACACGCATCTGTCCGAAGCCATCGGCGGGCTGCACATCCTGCCGTTTTTTCCCTCCAACGCCGATGGCGGCTTCTCGCCGCTGACCCACAAGGAAGTGGACCCGAAGGTGGGCACCTGGGACGACATCGAAGCCTTTACGGCAAAGTACGATCTGTGCGTGGATCTGACGGTTAATCATATCTCGGACGAATCGCCGGAGTTCACCGACTTCATTGCCAACGGCTTCGACTCGGAATACGCCGATCTGTTTGTGCACGTGGACAAATTCGGCGAGATCTCACCGGACGACATGGCGAAGATTCACATCCGCAAGGAGAAGGAACCCTTCCGGGAAGTGACCCTGTCCGACGGCACCAAAACCCGAGTGTGGTGTACCTTCACCGAGCAGCAGATCGACCTGAATTACGAATCCGACCTGGCCTATCAGCTGATGGAAAGCTACATCGGATTTCTGACGTCAAAAGGGGTTAATCTGCTGCGGCTGGACGCCTTCGGATACACCACCAAACGGATCGGCACCAGCTGCTTTCTGGTGGAACCGGAGGTGTATCAGATCCTCGATTGGGTCAACCAGGTTGCCTTGAAACACGGGGCGGAATGCCTGCCGGAAGTACACGACCACACCAGCTACCAGTACGCCATCAGCCGGCGCAACATGCACCCCTACGGCTTTGCCCTGCCGCCGCTGCTGCTCTATTCACTGCTGGACGCCAACAGCACCTACCTGAAGAACTGGCTGCGCATGTGCCCGCGCAACATGGTCACCGTGCTGGATACCCATGACGGCATCTGCATTCCCGATGTGGAAGGCGTTTTGCCGGATGAGAAAATCAAAGTACTGATCGACAACATCGACGCCCGCAGCGCGGACCCCATCATGCGGCGCTCAGCGGCCAACATTCACAGCGTGGGTGCCATCTATCAGCTCACCTGCACCTTTTATGACGCGCTGATGCAAAACGACGACGCCTACATCGCCGCCCGGGCCATCCAGTTTTTCACCCCGGGCATCCCACAGGTTTACTACGTGGGGCTACTGGCCGGCTGTAACGATCACGAGCTGATGGAACAAAGTGGCGAGTTGCGAGACATCAACCGCCATTACTACACCCTCGAAGAAGTGGAGCAGGACATCCAGAAACCGGTGGTACAACGCCTGCTAAGCCTGATGAAGTTCCGCAGCAACTACCCGGCCTTTGATGGGCACTTCGAACTGAACTATTCCAACAACTCAAGCGTGGCCATGGCCTGGCGCCATGGAGACTATTACTGCCACCTGTTTGTAGACCTGAACTTCAAAACCGTGAAGGTCACTTACACCGATGTGGAAACGGGGGAAACCCGACACCTGGAGTGCTGACCGAGGGGCTGGATGCGCTGTGTGAGGGTATTGATCGGGTCTGATGCTTCAATCAGCGCGCATCTCCCGAATGCGCATCGGCATGCCGTCGATACGGCGGAAAATAGCGTCGAGGTCGAGACTCGATTCGCGGCTTTTGATACCGCCGTCTTTGCCGATCAACAGGACCCGGCCATACGAACGGGACTCGTCAAGAACAGCCTTGATGTCGGTCTCGAGGCTGCCCGAAACCGCCTTCTGATTTGAAACCACATCCGACCCGGTGTTCACAAACCAGACAATATCCCGGTCATCGATCTCTGCCCGGGCACTCCTGAGCGATTCGATCTCACCGCCATTCTCGCTGGTGGCTTGAACCAGGATAAGCCGGTTTTTCCACTGGTAGTCGTCCAGCCTGTTCATGTCGGCCCCGTGAGTCGTCAGTGTGATAAGCGAAAGCACCACCGTCAGAGTGGCTTGCCTTGTGGTGGCGACCAGATTGAAACTCATGCCTTTATTCCCGTGAACATTATCTCAAGACGATACGAGAACCTGGGCTCACCTGATCATACTGGCTGCCATTTGAAGCTTACATTGGTTGTAGAGCTGACCAAGCTGCAGCGAAAAGCGGAACCGAAACGAAAGCCTCAGGTACTGATATAGTTACCAGCAACACGTAGTCGTAGGTTCAGGTTTCGACACCCTTCGTCACCCCACCCACAATCAAAAAAGGAGCACCGTCGTGATCCATTTCAAACAGGGCAGGCCTCCTCACAAACCGGTTGAAAACGCGGCTGCTGATCGCAGGAGCTGGCGTAAGATACTCCTAATGATAGCCAATACTGTCAACTTGCGGGGAACCCGAGCTCTGGGCGGCAATTGCAAAGTGAAATTCAAAAAGAGAACCTAGACAAAACACTTCGCGATGCCCGAGGGCGAGACCAAACCTTATGGGAAAACAGGAGCATTCAGTGATGTTTGATTTCCACGGCCGGCGCGTCATCGTCGCTGGCGGCAGCAAGGGGATTGGCCGGGCAATCGCGTTGGGCTTTGCCCGGGCCGGGGCCAGCGTCTCTGTGTGCGCCCGCGGGCAGGCGTCCCTGGACGCTCTGGCAGAAGAAGTGGCAAGCGAGGGGCTGGCACTGCATGTGACCCCCTGCGACATCGGCGACAAGGCCGAGCTGGAAGCTTATCTGCAGAACGCCATGGGCGAGCTGGGCGGCCTGGACGTGCTGGTCAATTGCGCCTCGGCGTTCGGGCGGGAGGACAACGAAGAAGGCTGGTTGAGCAGTGTTGAAGTGGATCTGATGGGCACGGTTCGCGCCGGCCACATCTGCCTTCCGGCGCTCAAGGAAACCGGGGGCACGATCATCAACATTGCCTCCATCGCCGCCCTGCACGCCTCAACACGCACCGCCCCCTACGCAGCCATCAAGGCCGCGGTCGCTCACTACACCGGCAGCCTGGCGGTGACCATGGCCCCGCATAAAGTGCGTGTTAATGGCATTGCCCCTGGCTCGATCGAGTTTCCGGGCGGCGTGTGGGATCAGGCCCGGCAGAACAATCCAGAGCTCTACCAGCGTATTCGCGAGGGGATCCCCTTCGGGCGCCTGGGCACGCCGGAGGAAGTCGCCGACGTGGCGTTATTTCTGGCCTCCGATCTGGCCCGCTGGATTACCGGCCAGACACTGGTGGTGGACGGCGGCCAGGTTTTGTCCTGAACCGCCAACCAATCGCACAAGGAGTTTTATAACGCCCATGCCCGAATCGACCCCACTTCAAACCCTGCTCGACACACTCCCCCAATGCGGCCGCGTTGAGTGGATTGGCATCCGCCCTGCACGCGGCGAGCCCATGCAGGTGCTCAAGAGGGCAACGGTCACCCCGGGCAAAGGGCTGGATGGGGATCGATTCAAGGGCCGCGACACCAGCAAACGGCAAGTGACCCTGATCCAGAAAGAACACCTGCATGCCATTGCCTCGTGCCTGCAGCGGGAAGCCATTGACCCCGAGGTTTTCCGGCGCAACATCGTTGTCTCTGGCCTGAACCTACTGGCCCTGAAAGGCAAACGGTTCCGGATTGGTGGTGTGGTGCTGGAATACACGGGCCTGTGCCACCCCTGCAGCAAGATGGAGACTGCCCTCGGGCCGGGTGGGTATAACGCCATGCGTGGGCATGGCGGCATTACCACACGAGTGGTTGAAGGGGGTGAGCTGGCTCTTGGTGACGAAGTGCAGGCGTTGCTATTACCCCAAAAGGATCAGCCCTGAGCCATCAGCGCACCGGGCCATCGTGACCGGGGATGTTTTTCAGAAGCTCGGCGTTTGTGGGGTACTTCTCAAGCAGCTCCACCAACTTTTTTGTGCCCTCTAGCGGTTTAAGACCGCCAAGCGCCCGGCGCAATGCTCTTATTTTGTCTAAATCTTTTGGATCCAACAGCAGCTCTTCACGGCGTGTACTGCTTTTCGAAATATCCAGCGCGGGAAAAATTCGCTGATTCGCAACGTCTCTCGATAACACCAGCTCCATGTTTCCCGTGCCCTTGAATTCCTCAAAGATAACCTGGTCCATGCGGCTGCCCGTATCCACCAGAACGGTTGCCAGAATGGTCAGCGAGCCGCCATTCTCAATGTTTCGTGCAGCGCCAAACAACCTCCGCGGGATCTCCATCGCTCGAGCATCCATCCCGCCAGACATAGTACGACCGCTGCTCTTTCGCTCCGCATTATGCACACGCGAAAGCCTCGTGAGAGAATCAATCACAATCATAACGTTGTGACCCTCGCCCGCTTGTTGGCGAGCGATATCAAGAAGTTCATCGGCAACGCGAACGTGATGAGCATAGCTTTCATCCGAAGAAGAAGCGTGTACCTCAGCCGGGACGCTACGCCTGAAATCAGTGACCTCCTCGGGTCGCTCATCTATCAATAACGCGTAGAGTTTAATCTCGGGATACGCCTTTCCCACCGCCTGGCAAATATGTTTTAAAACCGTCGATTTTCCAGACCCCGGCGGCGCAACGATCAAACCTCGCTGCCCCATGCCAATCGGCGTGATCAAATCCATCGCGCGCACCGTGAGCTGTTCGGAACCCAACTCCAGGCGAATCCCCGGCGCGGGATTGATAGCCACAGCATTTAAAAAACGTTTTTGTGGATCAGCCTCACTTTCAACCTCAACCATAGCTTCGGTTTCCGTAGCCACTGGTTTAGGGTCTTTTTTTCGTGTTCCGGTTAAACCTAATGTCTTTCTCGTCATGATTGTTTGATAGCTCTTGTTTGATACATATTTTTCGAAAAACACAGCCCAAGGCAAAACACCAGCGTGCACAAAATACGTCTGTCCCGCTTTTCACTCATCCGAACGGTCACAAAGGAACGTGAAAGCAGGCTGGCGAGTATGACCACGCTGCACCATTTCTGCTACCTCCGAAATACTGAATGCTATCCTGCAGTTTCATCAGCTCTATGAGGCACCCATGACGAAGCCAAAACGAATCTACCTCGCCGGCCCGGAAGTTTTCTTCCCCGCAGCTGAACATCAGGCCATCGTGGCCGAGAAAAAACGCCTGCTACAGGAAAACGGACTGGAGGGCGTAGACCCGCTGGATACTGAACTGGCACTGTCCGCCAACGAGGCGAAATTCAGGCGCGGGCATCGGATCTACCGGGCCAACCGGGAACTGATGGACAGCTGCGATGCCATCATCGCCAACCTGACCCCCTTCCGCGGCATCAGCGCGGACCCGGGCACCGTCTTTGAGGTGGGGTATATGATCGGACAGGGTAAACCCGCCTTCGGGTTTACCCTCGAAAGCCGATATTACCGGGAACGAGCAGGCGCCACCGACCTGGACGAACTGGGCCATACCATTGAAGACTTTGAAATGAGCGACAACCTGATGATCGAGGGCGGAATCTACAGTTCAGGTGGCCAGCTCTTCGTGGCAGAGCAGCCCGGCGAACACCGGTACTTTTCGGCAGAGCTGTTCCGCCGTTGCGTGAGGGCGATAAAAAAATAAATCTGTCCCGGTTTCCCCCAAGCTAGCTCGTGGTGACGAAGTGCAGGCGTTGCTACAGTGAAACAAGACCACCGGTTTCCCGTATCCACTACCTGGCAGCAAAAGTCAGCAGCACAGGAAGGGAAGAACCCATGAGCAAAAAGATCGATCTCTACAGTAGCTCGTACAGCAATTACTCGCTGGAAACCTACAGCGAGGTGCGGCTGGAGACTTATGGCGAGGATTATGGGCAAACCAGCTGGGTTTCGACTGAAGAATCCCACGAGATACCTGAGTTACTTCAGCTGATATCGGATTCATCGGTCCTGGACATCGGCTGTGGATCTGGCGGGTACGCTGTCGGCCTGGCAAAGCGTATAGGCTGTCGGGTTGTAGGGTTCGAGATAAATGAATCGGGCGTGAAAACGGCGAATGCGTTGGCCGAAGATGAGAAGGTCAGCGCCCTCGTGAAATTCGAACAACACGATGCGTCTGAAGAATTGCCCTATGAAGACAATTCGTTTGACGCCATCTATTCCACGGATGTCCTGTGTCATGTCCCTCGTCGGCGAGAAGTTCTCTCCAACACACAACGGTTGCTAAAACCTGGTGGGAAATTCGTCTTTAGCGACGCTTTGGTGATTGGCGGACTGATTTCCTATGAAGAGCTTGAGAATCGATGCCCAGACGGTCTGTATTTTTTCAGCCCCCCCCGGCGTCAACGAGCAATTAATACAGGAATCCGGCCTCAAGCTGCTTGAAGCTCGCGATACCACCGAGAATTGTGCTCTGTTGTCCAAACGTTGGCACGATGCGCGCGAAAAACGAAAAGAGGCACTTATCGCCTGTGAGGGTGAAGAGAACTTTCTGGGCGTGCAGCGATTTTTGGCCGGCGTTCACCGGTTAACGAGCGAGAGGCGTTTGTTGCGCTTTTTGTACACCTGTTCGAAATAGAGAGCGGCAACCGGGCACGAGTCGCATTGCCGGCACGTCGGCATTGCGCAATTCAGATCCTCCGCAAAGCATCATCAAGATCCAACGAGCGAAACGTTTGACGCAACGTGTCGCCGGCCAGTCGGGCCTCCCATTGGCTGCGATGCTCCAGCACCGATTCGTCGGCAGGCACGGAATCGAAAACGGACAATGCATAATCCCGGAGCAGTTCACTCCGGCACTCAATGACAAGATCGGACAGCGCCGCAGTACCGGACCCCGAGTAGGCAAAGCATTGCTGGACATTGCGCCTGGCGCTTTCCCGTTCAACCGGTGAGATCGCAACCTCCCGCGCATCGTTGTCGGGAACCAGCAAAACGTTCACGCCCCGCCCGTTAATGGCCTCTGCGGCCTGCTGTGCGTCTTGTGGAACGTGGACGTTCTTGTGGTTTGGCCAGATGTCGAACATGCCATAGTCGGCACAGGGGGCCTCTCGCTGAAACGTAAAGAAATCCGGGTAGGCATAAAACTCTGGCCCGCGCTCCCGATAGCGGTCATAAAACGCGGTGACGTAGGCCATGATGAGGGTCATTGCCCCAATGCCCTCAAACCGACGAGGGACAACGATGCCAAGGCGATCCGTATCCTGAAACAATGAGAACAAGTCCGCGTGCGGAATCGCCTCGCCATTCTGGGTGATGTTGAAATCGGTGCCTCGAAGGCTGCTGCTGTGCATGGTTATGTCGAACGCTTTCCGAAAATGGGCCTGTCTCGATTCTGAGCGGTCACCCGGTGTCCCGAGCTTCAGCTTTCACGAACAGTGGAAATACCGTCGATCTCAGTAACCGTTTTTGCATCTGCCCGCTCAATGATTTTGAGGAGTGTGGACTGAATGGTTTCATCTTCCCTGGCATCACTGCCACTTACGAACGTTTGCTTCTGAGGTTCCGCGCCCTCTTCCTCGGTATAAGAAATCACAACCTCGCTGGCTGAATCGGGCGTTTTGCCAGAGTTCGCTTTACCAAAGTACTCCAGCGAAACCAACGGATAGCCGTGAAAGCCCTTCTTAACCTGCTTTGCGATACGTTTTTTTGCTTTATCCACATTCATAGTGAGGGCCTGTCTTTGCGGTTGTTATCTGAGTGCACATCCGCACCCAGTCGATACCATTCGCCAATTCTATGCCCTTAACCCCATCCAAAATAGCTTTGCCCCGGTTTTCGCTGTCACCGTAAAAACCGGGCCAGGAAATCCAGCTGATCTTCGATGGACCGATCCAGAGCTTCGCCCCGATAGACATCAAAATGGCCGACAGGATAGTGCTTCACGTCCGCGTTCGGCATTCTCTCGGCCGCTTTGACCGCAGCACTAGCCGGGGCGACCGTATCCTCGTCGCAGATTAATACCAGTGCCGGGCAGGCGACTTTGCTGGCCAACCGGATGGGCCGGAAAAGAGGAATCGCATAACTCACTCCCGCCGCGACGTAATTCGACGCGTTATCCGCCAGCAAGGGAACATACCCCTCCTGGCAGTCCTCAGCCGTCATCATGCCCAACTCGCCGGGGCGGCCGGCCGATGCAATATACCGGGGAGACAGCCCCAGCCCACGACGAAGCCAGTCGACCGTTCCGTGCCAGGTCAGGCGCATCGCCTGCATGAAGCCGGCATAACTGACTACCCCCAGCAAAGACGCCAGACCATCCATCATCGGGCATTGGGAGATGGTGCATTGCACGTTTCCATCCTTTGCCGCGGCCGCAATCACAAGCCCGCCGGAAAACGACGTTCCCCACAGGCAAATCCGGCCGCCATCCACACGATCGAGCTGCCGCACAAAATTTAGTGCTGCCAACCAATCTGCCACTTCCTTCCCGGGGCTCAGCGTTTGCCGTGGCTGGCCGTCACTGTCGCCGAAATGGCGGTAGTCAAAGGCAAAAACCGCGTAACCCGCATTGCAGAAGGCTTCCTTAAACGGTGCCAGACCGCTGGCATGAGTCAGCCCAAAACCATGGGCCATGACGACACACGGTAAACCTTTACTGCCGGCATCCGGCGTATAGAGAACACCGCGACAGGTTGTACCGTCGCTCTGAAATTCCAGGGGCGTTTCGATCATTGTTTGGCTCTCATGCTTGAAGGTCGAGAGTCTCAGGATAGCTCATTGCTTCAATATCAAATCGGCAGCGTAAATCGCCGGGGCCAGGCAGATAAGCGTTGCTATAGTGAAACAAGCCCGCCTCACTCCCATAGTGGCTAGATCCAGTGCAAACGTACAACCCATGGCAGGAGTTTCCCATGCCCACTTACACCGTCACGGTCGCGAATCTGTCTCTGTCGCCGCAGCAGAAATCACAGATCGCCGAGGCCATCACAGCGGCCCACAATGCCCAAACCGGCGCTCCCCGGTTCTTTGCCCAGGTTCTTTTTTCCGCGGCCAGTGCGGGCGACCACTTTGTGGGTGGCAGAGTGAACACCGCGCCTCAGGTATATGTGCACGGCCTGGTGCGGGAGGGCAGAAGCATCGAGATCAAACAGGCCCTGATGAGCCAGATGCTTGAAGAAATCACCCAAATCGTGGAGATCACAGCTGAGGACGTCTGGATCTATCTGCAGGACATTCCGGCCACCCAGATGATCGAGTTTGGGCGGTTTTTGCCGGCGCCGGGAGAGGAAGCTGTGTGGGAAAAGGGAATGTCTTCGGAAAAGCGGGCCAGCTTAAACAAATAACCGCATTAATAGATCTGTCCCGGTTTCCCTCAGAGGGCTCAAATCTTTTGCGGCAACCGTAACAACTGCGCGCTTTCACTTCGGGCTCCGATTTGTCTGGAAAACCGGCCACAATCACTCTGGCCCGTCGCGGCATCAGTACCTCCTTGCTTTTGAAAAACAGAATCCCTTCTGTTCTGAACGCCAACATAAACCGGAGCATGTTGGAGGTTAGAAGTGACTGACTAAAGCGCTGGATCCGTCAGAGAAGACGAAAAAAATTCAATCCCAGTTTTCTCTCGGATTCCCTCTCGCGTTAGCGTGATAATGATTAAGCTGGTACCCTTTTGGAAAAATTCAGACTTAGAACAAACGGCTGAACACAATGACGTTCAAGTACCAGAGTGAATTGGCAGCAATCTCTCAAAACGGCTCAACGTGCCCTCCTCAGACTGCTCACGAGGCCAACCTTACCGCATGGCGTTGGGTCTTCTCACCAATTTCAGAAGCTCACTTTTTGCCTCAGGCACGTAAAAATCCAGCTCGATTAAATAAAGCGAAAGACGTAGAAGAAAAGTGTTCATGCTGGGGGATATCAATGCATGATACGAAAGAGAAGAGCATTACTGCCTTTAAACGAGTAGAGTGCTCTTTCAGAAAAGCTCGCAAGGTGCTAGGAACTCACGTTGCTAAAGCTGAAATCACTCCCGATCATGGTGTCTGCACCCCTTCCAATGAGGTAGGACACTTTGACTTTCACCCTTATAAAAATATCAAAATGTCCGACAGCTTTTTTATTGATGGGCCAATTCCATGAAAAAAATGCCAAATATTGAGGGGAAAAAGATATCAGCTAAAGATATACCTCAGTACACATGGAATGCTGACCTGGTTGACTTTGACGGCCCTCTCCTTAGTTTATTTAAGAGCGAGGACGGAGAAGATGCTCTATTTTCTTGGCTTGACTGTAGCAATTCGAGAAATCGCTGGTGCATCCTCCCGCTCAGTCGAGAGTTGCTAGGGAGTTACCTGAAACAAGAGACAAGCCTTTTGGAAGTTTTCCAGAGTCTCGATAGCTTTGTTGTATTTGACGTTACTCCAAGCCATAGACGAACAAACTTCACGCTTACCAATTTATCGGATTTACCCCAAGACTATATACCAGACCCGGAATCTTATCTTTTTGATGAGATATCTACCGATGCAGCGACAGCCCTACGGGACGAGGAGACAGAAGAATATTATTTAGGGCTGGATGGAGGTATGTATATTGATGATTTGTCGTTGATACCAAAAACCTATCAACAACTATACTCTTTTCATTATGGACTGGAGCATCTCCAACGAGATGCGGTATCCCATTCGTTTTCGCGAATTTTAAAGGGTTGGACTGGTGGATTCAGCTCTGTCAACGTTTTCACAGGATTACGCTCAGTCATTCCATCCATACATAGGGTTAGAATTTCGGAGCTTCGATATAACTCACCTGGACACATAAAGGTAAACCTTCTTCCAAAGCTCGCTGAGAAGATTGAATCAGCCGCCAATTATATAGAAAACGAGGAAAACTTCAGAGAATCTGAACAGTTTTATAAAGATGTTTACAACTTCTTTAAAGACCATAAAATAGCGGGCTTTGAGGAAGAGCGAAATCAACACGAAAGAAGCCTAACTCCGGACACTAATAAAGAAATAATGGCGTATGTTGACACCTTTTTCGAAATGATGGACTGGACAGAGTACCAAGAAAACTTCAAAAAAGTTCATGCTAGCCCGCTCTTACAGCTAAGAATCCTTCTGGCGTATTATCGACGACTAAAAAAGCTCAGGCCGTACATAGTTCGAGGACATCTTTCAATTGGATCATCACTGCTTACATGAGGCGAAGACCGGGGCAAAATGGACTAACCCGAGTTTTCTATATCAACCTTACCAATAGTTTTTCTTACGGCAACCAGAATGGGATCGAAACTTGTATACCGTTATTATCCGCGGCCAACCAAAAAAATAGATCTGCCCCAGATCCCCAAAATTTATCGGATTGTCAGATCACTTAGCGGAAATCGGCAAATAATGCCTAATGTATGTATCAAGCAACTTGTTGAGTTCCTTAACCGCTGCATCATGTTTCTGAGGGTTGCGCAGCTTCGATAAATGTTTTACCAAATACTTGTATGATATTTTGATGACCACTTTTTTATGCTCAAAATAAAGCTCTTTCGCCCAACTAAGGCGTTTAAATTATTATCCGGATCCCTACACACGATAAACGCCAAGTTTCCGTAATCATTATGAAGATAAGAGTTAACTTGACGATAATCTGCCGCTGTCAAACCCTCATAATTTTTTATCTCGAAAACAACCTGCCTAACTTTGTAGTCATCAAAAACTCGTTGCCAAAAGCTATTATTAGACATATTAGTTGCAACAATATCTCTCTGTTGCAACTTATTCTTATTGGGATGCATTTCAATATTAACCAAACTTCCGGCAAAAACTAACTTTATCGCTTGATAACACCACTCCTCGAAATCATGGGCACCACCCCTGCCTTCCGGTATTTCCTTTATCTCTTCAATTATACGACCAATTGTCGCGGCGCGCTGCTCTTGGGAGATTGAGCTTACCTCAATATCGTATTCATCATGTATATCTTCAGCATCTTGTATTGAGAGCTCTTTTTGCTTAAGATTTAATGCCAACCAATAACAAGGATGCACCAATAATCGCGAACTTTCACCGATTTCCTTCGAAAGCTCCCTCCCATCATGACAAAATACAAACGAACTTGATCTTTCATCGTAAATACCTACAAAACCAATCCCGTACAATCGCTGAAGTACCTTGTGCGGTTTCTCCAGAACAATGACATCCCTTTGCGTATTCGGGTCACTGAATTCCCCCTCTAGAATCTGCCTGATTTTAGAGTTAGCTTCCTCTATAGAGAGTTCTGCAGAGCCTGACGAGAACCCAGAAACAAACTCCTGCAACGCGGGAAATATATTTTCATATTCCTTAAACAGATCGTAAAGCCGGTTCTCGGATACAGATTTGGCAGACTGCTCGATATCAGACACGATGATCGTGTTCCTATCTTGGGAGCTCGCCTTGAGAAATGCATTGTTTAATAAAACTAAAATGTCTCTGGGACGATAGAGCGTCAATCTTAATGCAACCCGGAAACCTTCTCTGCCTTTTAGGATGTCTGCGACAGCGCCATTCCAAACTTTTACGTTATTCTCTTGCCTGGAATTAATTGCAATTCTCAACCTATTACAAACAAGATTAAAAAGGTCGTAATCATCCCAGTGTAGCCGAAGAACTTGGCCCTCAATATTTCTTGTAAAATCAGGATCATTTATAACAATAGACCGAAACATGTTGTCTCTAAGAAATGCTATAGCCCTTACATTTCTAGAGTATTTCGAATTCAAATCAATTAAAGCTTGAACGAAACCATCAATTACTCCAATACCAACAACATCCGGAGAATACCCTTCATCCAGCCTGTCAGCTAATATTACAATTTTCTGATCTGCCTTTGAAAATACGGAGTAAAGAGCATGCTCCAATGTATCAAGATCCAGTTTATCAGATAGGTCACCAATAATTTCTTCAGGAGCATCTAACTCGGACATTACCGATTTTATCTTTTTTCTAAGTCTGACGGTTACCGTCCTGCCACTTGTTTTCCACTCGTTAATATAAGGCTGAATAACAACATGATCCAACAGCTTTCCGAGCTTGTAGTGACCGTTTACAGCCGAAATAATTTCCATGTATACAGCATATCTCCAACATAGCTTTGAGGCCGCCTTGACATAAGCGAACTTTTCGGAGAACTTTGCGAAGGCCGACCTTAAACCGATCATTTGCTCTTCTTCTGGAGCAACATTTATGACGAAGGTCTTCGCCTGCGCTCGGATATGCTTATTCAGTCGATAAACCAGTGCGCTCTTGCCGGTACCCCTTCGACCCACCACCAAACAACGGTCACCGGATTCCAGTATGGCCTTATAGTCTGATGTTTCGAGAAATGCCGACTCCAGCATTTGTAGGTCGTTTTCGGCTCTTATATCTCCCAGAAGATTCCCTTTCATAACCACCCTAAACCAGCAAAAACCCGTAGAATTATGATGGCTATGGTGCCCGACTAGCTACGAAAATAAAACTAAGAAAAACTCACAAAAAGTTCGGTGTAGAGGTTTTCTTCCGCGGCCAGCAACAGAAAAATCTGCCGGCTTTGAAGCGAGTTGCCGAGAACGATGCGAGAGCGGTCTTTCACTTTCTCTATCGGGAGTTCCACTCGGCCCAAAAGTTTTATTCCGCCGCTTTTCCTCGTGCCCTCGCCCCTAGCTCGTTTCATAAGGTTGGTTTTTCCGATTTCGTTGCGCACCATTGTGAAAACCGGGACAGATTTATCTTTCAGATGGATAGCGGAAAAGCCGCCCGGTTCCCCGAGCGGCTGTCTTGTTTTTTGCTGCAGTCGAAGTGAGTATCAGGCAGCCGCCAGGTACGCCCCCGCAACCGCCAGCACACCGCCAACACCGCGACTAAACCGGCTATCCGCCTTCAACATCAAGCTACCCAGCCCACGGCCAACCAGGGTAATTGCGAGTGTAGCGATAGAGAACCCAGCCAGGTAAGCGGCAAGAGTCGCCCCCGCAGGCATCTCCGCCCCATGAGCAAAACCGTGGAACAGCATAAACGCCCCAACCAGAGTACCGCCCACAGCCGTCGGCAGTTTCGCCAGTGTGGCAATTAAGATACCAGCGACCAGTACGGAGAACGTAATCCCTGTTTCAACGCCGGGCAGGCTCAGGCCGCTCCAGGCGAGGGTGGCACCGAGAATCATGCCACCGATCACGAAGGCGGGGGTGGCGTTCTTCATGTGTTTGCTCTGGCGCACACTCCAGAAGCCGATGGCGGCCATGGCCAGCAGGTGGTCCAGGCCCAGCATGGGGTGCAGCAAACCGCTGGTGAATCCGCCTTCGGCATGGCCGGAGTGAGCCATGGCAGTGGCAGAAACAGTCAGCAACGCTGCAGCGGTGAGGAGTTTGGCTGTGAGTTTCATGGTTTTCTCCTGATGGTTCTCAAGTCGTTCGAAGTCGGTTGGCTCAGGCGGTTTCCGCCAGTTTTTCAGGGCGGCGTTCCGGCAACATGCCCCGCTCCAGAATGAAGCTGATGATCGTCTCCAGCCCTACCCCGTCATACAGGTTGGTAAACACAAAGGGCCGTTCGCCGCGCATTTTCTTGCTGTCCCGTTCCATTACATCCAGGGAGGCGTGCACCTGTTCGGCGATGTCGATCTTGTTGATGATCAGCAGGTCGGATTTGGTGATGCCGGGGCCGCCTTTGCGGGGAATCTTGTCGCCGGCGGAAACGTCGATCACGTACAGGGTGAGGTCGCTCAGTTCCGGGCTGAAGGTGGCGGAGAGGTTGTCGCCGCCGGATTCCACCAGCACCAGTTCCAGATTTGGGTGGCGGTTTTGCAGGTCGTCGATGGCCGCCAGGTTCATGGAGGCGTCCTCACGAATGGCGGTGTGCGGGCAGCCGCCGGTTTCCACGCCGAGGATGCGGTCTGCGGCCAGGGCTTCGTGGCGGAGGAGGAAGTCGGCGTCTTCCCGGGTGTAGATGTCGTTGGTCACCACGGCGATGTCGTAGTGGTCCCGCAGGGCTTTGCACAACTGGCGCAGCAGGGCGGTTTTACCGGAACCAACCGGGCCACCCACTCCAACTCTCAGACAATGTGTCATGGAAGATCTCCTCAATTGTTATTCAGCTTCTGAAAAGCCGTGAATACTGTGTTTCATGCAGGGCACTTCCGAGCGCCAGTCCCGGCAGGATGGGCCCGAGTTCGTGATCGTTTCGTTCCAGGGCCGTGTCTACCGCCACCGCCAGCTGCGGCCGTAGCCGTTCGATAATGCGCTGCGCGGCGGTGTGGCCCAAAGGCAATGCCTTGCAGGCCACGGCGAGCTGGTTTTCCAGCCAGGCCCAGGCGAAGCCGAGCAGCGTCTGACGAACCGGCACAAAGCGTTTGTGGGCGGCCCAGGCGAACATGGTGATGTAGCCAGGCTCTTCCGGAATCAAGTGTGGCTCGGGCAGCAGCTCCAGGTTGCGCAATAGCGTGACGAGGGCGCCGCCAAGGCGGGTGTCTTCGTCGCTCAGTTCGGCGGTTTCCCGGGTGGCATGCAGCCAGTCGTTCCACTTGGCCAGCGCAATGGCGTCACCTTCGGCCCACGCGGTCTGCAAACGCACCAGCAGGGGCAATTCGCAGCGGCTCAGGCCGTCTTCCAACACGCCTTCAATCCACTGGGCCAGTTCGGCTTCGTTATTCACCCAGCCCAGCTCGAAGGCGCTTTCCAGGCCCTGGGACCAGGCGAAGGCGCCGATGGGCAGTGCGGGGCTGACCAGTTGCATCAGGCCCAGCAATGCCAGGTCGTCCACCTGCGGGGTGGCGGCCTCAGTGGGTGTGTTTATGACTGTGGCCATGGCTGTGCCCGTGGTCGTGATCGTGTGAATGGCTGTGGCCGTGCCCATGGGAATGGCCAGCTTGGGAGTAGGCGCCGGGCTCGGGGTCAAATGGAGCGGTGTGGTGCACCACGGTGGCGCCCAGGCGCTCGGCCAGCTCTTCCAGTACGTGATCCGGCGGGAAGCGCACGAAGCTGCCCTGCTCGTCTTCACCGATGGCCAGAGTCACGTGGCGGTTGCCCAGGTGGTAGCACAGGCGGGCCAGCGGCTGGCCGGACTTAATGCGGGCCGTCACTACCTGCTCTTCGGCGGCGCGAATGCGTACGATCTCGCCGGTTCTGGCCTGCAGCAGGTCGCCGTCCCGCAGCACCGGGCCGCGATCCAGGAACAGGCCTACGTCCACGTTGGTTTCGGTGGTGGCGCGCAGCCGGCCACGGATACGCAGCTCGTAAGGCAGGATCAGGTTGTCCAGAATCTCGCTGGTATCGATGCCGGTGGATTTCACGTCACCGATGCGTTCAATCAGTTCCAACATAACAATGTCCTCTTATTCCCGGCTCAGAACAGCCTTGAGCTGTATTGACTAAAAGAGATGGTAACGCTGGGCCAGGGGCAGTTCGGTGGCGGGCTCACAGGTGAGCAGTTCGCCATCGGCATGCACTTCGTAGGTTTGCGGGTCCACGGTGATGTGCGGGCACGCGTCGTTCAGTTTCATGTCGCCCTTGCGCACGTCACGCACGCCTTTACAGGCGGATAGCGGGCTGTCCAGGCCGAGCTCTTTGCCAATACCGGCATCAATTGCCGCCTGGCTCACAAAGCTCAGGCGGGTGGCACTGGCGGCCTTGCCGAAGGCGCCGAACATCGGGCGGTAATGCACCGGCTGGGGCGTGGGGATCGAGGCGTTCGGGTCGCCCATGGGCGCGGCGGCAATCATGCCGCCCTTGAGAATGGTGGCCGGCTTCACGCCGAAGAACGCCGGGCTCCAGAGCACCAGGTCCGCCAGCTTGCCCACTTCCACGGAACCCACTTCATGGGCGATGCCATGGGTGATGGCCGGGTTAATGGTGTACTTGGCGATGTAGCGTTTGGCGCGCAAGTTGTCGGCGCCCAGGTCTTCGTCTTCCGGCAGCAGGCCGCGCTGCTGTTTCATCTTGTGGGCGGTTTGCCAGGTGCGGCACACCACTTCGCCCACGCGGCCCATGGCCTGGGAGTCTGAGGCGATCATGGAGATCACGCCCATGTCCTGCAGGATGTCCTCGGCGGCGATGGTCTCGCGGCGGATACGGGAGTCGGCGAAGGCGACGTCTTCCGGGATGTTCGGGTCCAGGTGGTGGCACACCATCAGCATATCGAGGTGTTCGTCGATGGTGTTCACGGTGTAGGGCCGTGTAGGGTTGGTGGACGACGGCAGCACGTAATCCTTGGAGCAGGCGGTGATGATGTCCGGTGCATGGCCACCGCCGGCGCCTTCGGTGTGGTAGGTGTGGATGCAGCGCCCCTTGAACGCGGCCAGGGTGTCTTCCACAAAGCCGGATTCGTTCAGGGTGTCGGTGTGGATCGCCACCTGCACGTCGTATTTGTCCGCCACCGTGAGGCAGTTGTCGATGCTGGCCGGAGTGGTGCCCCAGTCTTCATGCAGTTTCAGGCCAATGGCACCAGCCTGGATCTGCAGTTCCAGGGATTCCGGCAGGGAGGCGTTGCCCTTGCCCAGGAAGCCGATGTTCATGGGCAGGGAATCCACCGCCTGGAGCATCTTGCCAATGTGCCAGGGGCCCGGCGTGCAGGTGGTGGCGTTGGTGCCCGTAGCCGGGCCGGTGCCGCCACCGAGCATGGTGGTGATGCCGCTCATCAGGGCTTCTTCCACCTGCTGGGGGCAGATGAAGTGGATGTGGGCATCAATGCCGCCGGCGGTGAGGATCTTACCCTCACCAGCGATAATCTCGGTGCCGGGGCCAATCACGATGGTCACGTCCGGCTGGGTGTCCGGGTTGCCGGCCTTGCCGATGGCGGCGATGCGGCCTTTCTGGATGCCCACGTCGGCTTTGACGATGCCCCACCAGTCGAGGATCAGGGCGTTGGTGATCACGGTGTCCATTACGGCGGCATCGGCACGCTGGCTCTGGCCCATGCCGTCACGGATAACCTTGCCGCCGCCGAATTTCACTTCGTCGCCGTAGTGGGCCGCGTCGCTTTCCACTTCAATCCACAGGTCGGTGTCGCCGAGCCGAACCCGGTCGCCGGTGGTTGGGCCGTACATGTCGGCGTAGGCTTGTCGGGTAATTTTCATTTCTGGCCCTCCAGTTTGCCCATGACTTCCTGCCGGAAACCGTAGATTTCACGGCCACCCGCGAACGGGATCAGTGTGACTTCGCGGCTCTGGCCGGGTTCGAAGCGGATGGCGGTGCCGGCCGCCACGTCCAGGCGGTAGCCACGGGCCTTGGCGCGATCGAAATCCAGCGCCGGGTTGGCTTCGGCAAAGTGGTAGTGAGAGCCGATCTGGATCGGGCGGTCGCCGGTATTGGCAACGTCTATCTGGATGCGTTCGCGGCCTTCGCAGAGTTCGATGTCGCCGTCTTTGAGCTGGTATTCACCGGGGATCATGGCGCGCTCCTTACACGATTGGGTTGTGGACGGTGACGAGCTTGGTGCCATCGGGGAAGGTGGCTTCCACCTGCACTTCGTCGACCATTTCGGCGATGCCGTCCATCACGTCATCACGGGTGAGGACTTCGGTGCCGGCGGTCATCAACTCGGCCACGGTACGGCCTTCGCGAGCGCCTTCCATGATTTCGGCGCTGATCAGGGCCACGGCTTCCGGGTAGTTGAGCTTCAGGCCTTTGGCTTTGCGGCGCTCGGCCAGCAGGGCTGCGGTGAACAGCAGCAGTTTGTCTTTGTCTCTTGGCGTTAATTCCATCGTTGTTTGCTCCGTTGATCGCGTCGCATTCTGCTTGTTATTCAGGTCAGCCAGATTCGGGGAACGCTGGCAGGCTGGCCGGTGAGTCTTGGTCTGATCAGTTCCCAGGCTTGCTGGCACAGCGCCCAGGCTTCGTTTCGTTCCTGCCCCAGGTAGCGCAGCAGCACCACACCCCGGCGGCGGGTCACCGCCCAACGGTGGCTTTCCGGCAGGGTTTCCCTGAGTTCTTCAATGGCGGCGGCTTCGTCGTCCAGGCCGACAACCCAGAGGGTGGCCTGTACGGTGGCGCCGCCCTGGCCCCAGTGGCCTTTGAACCGGGCGTGATTCGGTTCCATAAGCTGGCGTTCCAGCCACAGGGGGCGGCCGTCCATCAGCAGGCGGAATTTCTGCTCCAGGTGGCCCGAGACAAACGGCAGATTGCTGGCCGGGCGGCCGAGGGCGAGGATTTCCCAGCCGATGCATCGGGCGCCGGCTTCCAGTTCGATGGTGGTGCTCTGTTCGCCCCGGGAGCCATCAAACGCCAGGGTTTCCTGGGGCAGGTATTCGAGAATGCCGCCCTGCTCCACCTTCAACCGGGTGTGCTGGGCCCAGGCCACACCGTGGCTGTCGGCCTTATAGAGCTTGGCCGCCGCTGGCGTGGTCAGCAGAGTGTGTGAGTCTTTACCTACCCGAGCCTCGATGCTGAGGGCATCGCCACTCACCAATCCGCCCGGCGGATGCAGCAGGTACACGTGGCAGCAGCCATGACGGCCTTCCGGATAGAAGGGACGTTGCACCCGCAACGGGCCTTTATGGCGCACGTGGGTCATCCGAGTGGCGGTGTTGCTGCCATCCGGCCGGGCGTCGAAGCCCAGGGCAATGGACGCGGCCCAGTGCCGGCCGGCGTCGAAGCGGTGGCCGGAGTCGTGGGCGGGTTCGATGCGTTCAAAAACCGTCATACCGTCAGGTGCTTCTTGATGAGTTCATCGGTCAGGCCGGCGATTTCGCCTTCCGCCACCCGGCGACCCCGGTCGAGAATGGCAAACCGGTCGGCGTATTTGCGGGCGAACGGTAGCTTCTGTTCCACGAGCAGAACGGTCAGGCCGTCCTCCTCGATGAGCTTGCGAATCACCTCGCCAATCTGGGCCACGATGTTGGGCTGGATGCCCTCACCCGGTTCGTCGAGGATCAGCAGGCGCGGCTCGATCACCAGGGCGCGACCGATGGCCAGTTGCTGCTGCTGGCCGCCGGAAAGATCACCGCCGCGGCGGTGGCGCATTTCTTTCAGTACCGGAAAGAGTTCGTACACCCGCTCGGGGATTTTCTTGCTGCCGTCCTTGCGCACGGCCAGGCCGGTGCGCAGGTTTTCTTCCACGGTCAGCAGCGGGAAGATCTGCCGGCCCTGGGGCACGTAACCAATGCCCAGCCGGGAGCGGTCTTCCACTTTCTTTTTGGTGAGTTCCACGTCGCCGGCGAATTCGATGCTGCCGTTCTTGGTGGTTTCCTCGCCCATGATGCATTTCATCAGGGTGGTCTTGCCCACGCCGTTACGGCCCATCACGCAGGTGCACTGGCCCTGGGGCACATCCAGGTCCAGATCCCAGAGGGTGTGGCTTTCGCCGTAGAACTGGTTGAGCTTTTCAATCTTCAGCATTACGCCTCCTCCCCGAGATACACCTTGATCACTTCCGGATCGTTGGAGACCTGGTCCATGGAGCCTTCGGCCAGCACGCTGCCCTGGTGCAGCACGGTCACCTTGCGGGCGATGGAGCGCACGAAGCCCATGTCGTGCTCCACCACAACTACGGACTGCTTCCCTGCAAGGCTGGTGAGCAGTTCGGCGGTGCGTTCCATTTCCTGTTCGGTCATGCCCGCTACCGGTTCGTCCACCAGAAGCAGCCGGGGTTTCTGCATCAGCAACATGCCGATTTCCAGCCACTGTTTCTGGCCGTGGGAGAGGATGCAGGCGAGGCGGTCGCGCAGGGATTCCAGGCCGATCATTTCCAGCACTTCGTCGATGCGGTCGCGGTATTCGGCTTTCATGATGGCGGTGAGCGTGGGGAACACCCGCTTGTCCGTCGCCATGGCCAGCTCCAGGTTTTCGAACACGGTGAGTGCTTCGAACACCGTGGGTTTCTGGAACTTGCGGCCGATGCCCAGGCTGGCGATGTCCGGCTCGTTCATGGTGAGCAGGTTGTGGCGGCTGCCAAACCACACCGAGCCGGTATCCGGCCGGGTTTTACCGGTGATGATGTCCATCATGGTGGTTTTACCCGCGCCGTTGGGGCCGATGATGCAGCGCAGCTCGCCATCGTCGATGGTGAGGTTGAGGTTGTTGATGGCCTTGAAGCCGTCAAAGCTTACGTTCACGTCTTCCAGGTACAGGATTGGCCCGTGGCGCACGTCCACCGGGGACTGCACCTGGGTCAGAAACTCGAACACATGCTCGCGGTCGGTCAGCTCCTGAAAAAAGCTCATACAGTCGCCTCCTGCGCGGTGGGGGTATCGTCATCTTCCCTGGCTTTGCGGCGCTTCTGCAGTAGCCCGGCAATGCCCTTGGGCAGGAACACGGTCACCAGCACGAACAGGCCACCGAGGGCGAACAGCCAGGCGTCCGGCATGATGCCGGTGAACACGGTTTTGGCGTAGTTCACCAGAATGGCCCCGATCACCGCACCGTAGAGGGTCGCCCGGCCACCCAGGGCCACCCACACCACGATCTCGATAGAGAACAGCGGCGAGAATTCGCTGGGGTTGATAATGCCCACCTGGGGCACATACAGCGCCCCCGCCACACCCGCCAGCATGGCGGAGACCACGAACACGAACAGCTGCACCCGCTCCACCCGGTAACCCAGGAAGCGGGTACGGGCCTCGGCATCCCGGCAGGCGACACTCACCCGGCCCAGCTTGCTGATCACAATGCCCCGGCAAATCACGTAGCCAATGGCCAGGGCGATACCGGTGGCGATGAACAGCCCGAGGCGGGTGGCGTCGGTGCGCAGGTTAAAGCCAAGGATGTCTTTGAAGTCGGTGAGGCCGTTGTTGCCACCAAAGCCCATCTCGTTTCGGAAGAAGGCCAGCATCAGCGCGAAGGTGAGCGCCTGGGTGATGATGGAGAGGTACACCCCGGTCACCCGTGAGCGGAAGGCCAGGAAGCCGAACACCAGCGCCAGAAGGCCCGGGGCCAGAAGCACCATGATGAAGGCAAACCAGGCCATGTCGAACCCGTGCCAGAACCAGGGCAGCTCCTGCCAGTTCAGGAACACCATGAAGTCCGGCAGGATCGGGTCGCCATACACGCCGCGATCACCAATCTGGCGCATCAGATACATGCCCATGGCATAGCCGCCGAGGGCAAAGAAGGCGCCGTGGCCCAGGCTGAGGATACCGAGGTAACCCCACACCAGGTCCACCGCCACCGCCAGCAGGGCGTAGCAGAGGTATTTGCCCAGCAGCGTGACGGTAAAGGCGCTCACATGCAGGGCGCTGTCCTGGGGCATGAACAAGTGAAGGAAGGTCACCAGCACCACGGCCGAAAACAGCACGCCGAGAAAGATCTGGGTTGAACGTTCCTGTAAGGGTCTTGTTAACCACATAACTTAACCCTCCGCTGCCCGGCCTTTCTGGGGGAAGAGCCCCTTCGGCCGTTTCTGGATGAACAGGATGATGAACACCAGCACGATGATCTTGGCGAGTACGGCACCGGCCCAGGGTTCGAGCAGCTGGTTGATGGTGCCCAGGGAGAGCCCGGCAATGAGCGTGCCCCAGAGGTTACCGACGCCGCCGAACACCACCACCATGAAGGAATCGATGATGTAGTTCTGGCCCAGGTTCGGGCCCACGTTGGTGAGCTGGGACAGCGCCACACCGGCCAGCCCGGCCACGCCGGAGCCCAGGGCAAAGGTCATGATGTCTACCCGGGTGGCGCGGATGCCCATGGAGCGTGCCATGGCGCGGTTCTGGGTAACGGCGCGCACTTCCAGGCCCAGGCGGGTCTTGCGCATGATCAGCATCAGCCCGGCGAAGACAATCAATGCAAAGGCCAGCACGTAGAGGCGGTTCAGGGTCAGCGATAGCGCGTCGTTGATCACGAGGGAGCCGCTCATCCAGTCCGGCGTTACCACGGTACGGTTCTGAGGAGAGATCACGGTGCGCACCAGCTGCTGCAGGATCAGGCTGATACCAAAGGTGGCCAACAGGGTTTCCAGCGGCCGGCCTTTGAGGTACTGGATCACGCTGCGTTCAATGATGATGCCGGCGGTGGCCGCCACCAGGAAGCCGGCGGGAATCGACAGGATCAGCGCCAGGCCAGGTTGGCCAGGGAAGAGTTGCTGCATGCCCCAGGTGGTATAGGCACCGAGCATGATCAGTTCGCCGTGGGCCATGTTGATCACGCCCATCACGCCGAAGGTGATGGCCAGGCCGATGGCGGCAAGCACCAGAACCGAACCGAGGGAGAGGCCGAAATACAGGGTCTCGGCGGCGCGGTTCAGTTGGAGTTTCTGTTCAATGCTTTCGAGGGCCTTGGCGGCACGTTGAGCCAGCGCCTCGTTGTCACCGCGAACGGCTTCGTTCAAAGCGGCGCGGGCCCGGGGATGCAGGCTGCCGGCGAGCACGTCCACGGCCTCCAGGTTGCCCTCGCCCACCCGGTAGATGGCCAGGGCTTCTTCAATGCGGTTGCGTACGGCCGCATCTTCTTCTTTCGCCAGCTGAGCCTCGAGCGGCTCGACCAGGGAAGCATCCACTTTGCCCATCATGTCCTGCGCGGAGGCTTCTCGCACATCCGGGTCTTTGGCATTCAGGTCCAGCATGGCCAGTATGCCTTCAAGCTGGCCCCGTATGCGGTTATTGATGGCAACTCTGTCCAGCTCACGGCGGGACATTTCACCCATATTCTCTCCGGTCAGCGGATCGGCAATTTCCCAGTCCCTGCCCCGGTTGTTCAGTACCAGTACAACCTGCCCGGTGTCTTTCACCCGGCTCAGGCGGTTATTTCCGTAGGCTTCGAGCCAGCCCCTGGCTCTTTCATCACCACTGCTGACGATGGCGTTCACCGCCTCTTCCACTTTACTGGCCGGCGCCTCTGCGAGATTGATCAGCAGAGCCTTGCCAGGATCCTCTTCCTGCGCCGTTGCAGGTAGCGATAGCAGGGATAACAGGGCGATAAGCAGCAATGTGAGCGATCGGCAGATGCTCATGAGAGTGTCCTGTCTGTTTCAAGCGTGTTGCGGGGCAACAACCGGAGGCAGCGCCTGCCACCCCCGGTTGTCCATGGTGCTATGCCAACGGAGCCTTACTCGGCTTCGGCGGCCATTTCACCCGCAGAGGCGCCACAGGTGCCGGTTGCGGTGTTGAACGTTCCGCAGAACAACGGCTTGCGCCAATCTGCAATCATGTCCCGCGAACCAGGCAGGTAGTCAGACCAGGCATCGCCCGCGACCAGACCAGAGGTTTCCCAAACCACAGAGAACTGACCGTTGTCCTGGATCTCGCCGATCAGCACCGGCTTGGTGATGTGGTGGTTGGGCATCATGGCGGCGTAGCCACCGGTGAGGTTGGGTACAGTCACACCGATGATGGCGTCTTTTACCGCGTCAACATCTGTGGTGCCGGCCTTCTTGACCGCTTCCACGTACATGTTGAAGCCGATGTAATGCGCTTCCATCGGGTCGTTGGTGACCGCTTCATCATTGCCGGTGTGCTCGATCCACTGGTCGATGAAGTCGTAGTTGGCGTCGTTGTCCACGCTCATGAAGTAGTTCCAGGCGGCCAGGTGGCCAACCAGCGGGCCGGTGTCAATGCCGGAAAGTTCCTGCTCGCCCACGGAGAAGGCAACGACCGGGATGTCGGAGGCCGCAATACCCTGGTTGCCCAGCTCACGGTAGAAGGGCACGTTGGCGTCACCGTTGATGGTGGAGACTACTGCGGTCTTCTTGCCGGCAGAGCCGAAGCGCTTGATGTCGGAGACGATGTTCTGCCAGTCGGAATGACCGAAAGGCGTGTAGTTGATCATGATGTCTTCCTTGGCCACACCCATGTCCATCAGGTAGGTCTCAAGGATCTTGTTGGTGGTGCGCGGGTAGACGTAGTCAGTACCTGCCAGAACCCAGCGCTCTACACCGATTTCGTTCATCAGGTAGTTAACCGCAGGAATCGCCTGCTGGTTGGGCGCAGCGCCGGTGTAGAAGACGTTTTCGGAGGATTCCTCACCCTCGTACTGAACCGGGTAAAACAGAAGGCCGTTCAGCTCTTCCACCACCGGCAGTACGGACTTACGGGAAACCGAGGTCCAGTTACCGAAGATCACGTCGACCTTTTCCTGGGCCAAAAGCTCGCGGGCTTTTTCAGCAAACAGCGGCCAGTTGGAGGCCGGGTCTACAACAACCGCTTCCATTTGACGACCAAGCACACCGCCCTTGGCGTTCTGTTGTTCGATCAGCATTTCAACGGTGTCTTTCAGAACGGTTTCACTGATGGCCATGGTGCCGGACAGCGAATGCAGGATGCCCACCTTGATGGGATCTTCCGCTGCAACGGAGTTAAAAGAGATGGAGAGAGCGAGCGCAGAGAGTCCGAGTTTCACGTGTTTTTTGAGGTTCATTTCAGGCGTCCTTTTCTTAGTTGGGTATGCAGTTCGTCTTCAAACGCAGCAGGGCCTCTGCATCTGCTGTTCCATAACCCTTATATCTCCATTAAAAACAGGACCTTATCTAGTATACAAGGCGAACCAGAGGCATCCGTGCTCCTGAATATGCCTCTGGAGTGCAGCATTCCTGAGCGTTTTTGGTGCGGCCGCACCTGATACGGGCAGACCTGAACCGCCTTGTGCCTCAAAAATACTCATAACCTTATGTTTTCTGGTCACTATCAAGAAAAATTGGCAAATGGCACAAGCATTGCCATTCCACATGTATACAAGTTGATTACGCACATGAGGATGACCAATGCCTTCAATGCTCGGATGGACCATCAGGGACTGGCAGCAAGCCTATAAAGAGGGCGCTACGCCCGAGTCATTGCTGGGTGAGTTACTGACCGGCCTGGACACAACAGACGTTGCCTGGATTTCGCTTCTGGACCAGAAAGGCCTGGATGAGGCCCTTGCCGGGCTGAAACAGAAACTCCAGGACGCCGGCGGAGAGATCGACAAGCTGCCGCTCTACGGCATTCCCTTTGCCGCGAAAGACAATATTGATGCGGTAGGGTTTGAAACAACGGCGGCCTGCCCGGCCTTTGCCTATACCCCGGAAGAAGACGCCACCACCGTGGCCAGGCTCAAGGCCGCCGGCGCCATCGTCATCGGCAAAACCAACCTGGACCAGTTCGCAACCGGCCTGGTGGGCACCCGCTCCCCCTATGGCGCCGTGCCCAACAGCTTCAAACCGGACGTGGTGAGCGGCGGCTCCAGCTCCGGCTCGGCTTCCGTGGTTGCAAGAGGCCTGGCGCCTTTTGCCCTGGGTACCGACACCGCCGGTTCCGGCCGGGTGCCTGCCGGGCTGAATAATCTGGTGGGGCTGAAACCGACCAAAGGGCTCTTCAGCATTCGCGGCGTGGTGCCGGCCTGTCGTTCACTGGATTGCGTGTCCATTTTTGCGCTGACCGTGAATGACGCCGGCCTGGTCTCGGATACCATGGCGGGCTTCGATGCCGATGATGCGTTTTCCCGCAAGCCTCCCTATGCGCTGCCTCTGGATGGGCCCGCCCTTCGCCGGCCCGGCCCCATCCAACGACTGGCGATTCCCGACCACCCGCAATGGTTTGGTGATCAGCAGGCGGAAGCGGCCTGGAATACCGCCATCAGCCAGTGGCGACAACAGAATGTAGAACTGGTGCCGCTGGATTTCAGCCCCATGCTGGAACTGGCTGCACTGCTCTACGAAGGGCCCTGGGTGGCTGAACGCCACGCGGCGGTGGAATCGTTCATGACCAGCCACGGCGATGATATGAATCCGGTGGTCAAAGGCATTATCAGCAAGGCCGGGAATTTCAGCGCCACGGATACCTTCAAGGCCCAGTACCGCAAGGAAGAGCTGCAGCGCCAGATCGATGAACTGTTAGCCGATGTGGATGCCCTGCTGGTGCCCACGGCTCCGACGGCTCCCACCATCGAAGCGGTAAACGCGGACCCGGTTGCACTGAACAGCCAACTCGGCACCTACACCAATTTCGTGAACCTGGCCGACATGAGTGCGCTCGCGATTCCTGCCGGTTTCCGGGACGACGGCCTGCCCTTTGGCGTTACCCTGATCAGTGGCGCCTGGAAAGACACCGAGCTGCAACGTCTCGCGTGCCAGTGGCTGAATGCCCACCCGACCCCTCTGGGCGCTACAGGCAACGACCGCCCCGAAGAAGCCCCCGGGGCCGCCATTTCGACACCCACCATCAAGGTGGCCGTTGTTGGTGCCCACCTCAGTGGCATGCCCCTGAACACCCAGCTCAGTGAGCGCTGCGCGGTTCTGCTTGAGCAAACCACAACGTCTGCCAACTACCGGCTGTTCGCCCTGCCAAACACCACACCGCCGAAGCCCGGGCTGAAACGGGCGGCCCCTGGCGAAGGCAGGGAAATCATTGTGGAAGTCTGGGAAATGCCCGCCTCGGCCTTTGGCTCCTTCGTGGACCTGATTCCTGCGCCGCTGGGCATTGGCAACGTCGAGCTGGCGGATGGCCGGTGGGTAAACGGTTTTGTTTGCGAGGGCTACGGCTTCGAGGGTGCAGAAGACGTAACAGAGTTCGGTGGCTGGCGCGCCTATATCGCCTCCAGAGCCTGACCATACCGGGGCAATCTGGCGCTCCACGAGGGGAAACGGTGCCAATGGCAAACCCTAGACGAAAAGAGTCCGTAGCCGACAGGGTCTATGAGGCCCTGAAAGAGGACATCTTCGAGTTCCGCCTGATCCCTGGCGACCGATTCAGCGAGGGGGATGTCGGAACCCGCCTGAACGCAAGCCGGACACCGGTGCGGGAAGCACTGTACCGCTTGCAGCGGGAGGGCCATGTGGAGGTGCTGTTCCGCAGTGGCTGGCAGGTAAAGCCATTCGATTTCCAGCAGGTGGAGGAACTCTATGACCTGCGCATCACCCTCGAACGGGCGGCCGTGCACAAGATCTGCAACCTGCCTGAAGAGCCCGCAGCACTGCGAACCCTGGTAGCCCTCTGGAACCCGGACCATCCATCCGAGCGTGCGGTGGGCAGCACCGTCAGAATGCTGGACGAGAGCTTTCACTGCGATCTGATGGCCGCTGCCGGAAACCGGGAGATGACACGAATTCATCGTGAGATCACCGACAGGCTGAGAATTGTGCGGCGCCTGGACTTCAGCCGGGACGAGCGTATTGATGCCACTTACCTGGAGCATGCCGCGATTCTGGAGGCACTGCGCAACGGGCAGGCAAGCGAGGCGGCGGATCGTCTCACCCGTCATATCCGTGCCAGCCAGAAGGCCGTGCGGGAAATCACCATGGAGCGAATCCGCGAGGCGGCTGCCGCCCACCGCAGTGAGAAATAAATTGCCTCTCAGGCCCCGAAAATACTGAACTCAGGTTCATTTTGACACCCGCCGAAAAGCTTACAGATTCGTAAGATATATCGCACAAACCATGGAGCGATTCTCCGATAGGTAGGAATTCGATACACAGTAGAATGATCAGTGTCAGGGATGACAAGCCAGCAAGGAACGTTGGCTCAAGGACGAGAACTCCAGGGAAGAGCCCTCCGCGGCTCGGGAGTTGCCCGAAGGATCAGGGCTTACAGGGATGGTCACAGGGAAGACGCGCTCAGGATGAGTCGCACGCCTGAGGGAACAGGCAGGGGTCAGCCACGGAATCGGGGATCACAAGGAATGTGGTCCCGTCCGTGCACTTCCCATACCCACCGACATTTCTGCTCTCTTCTTACATTTCGCTTCTGCTGCTTTGCGCCCTGGCACACAACCATAAATGCAAATCTCAGGAGCTTGAATTCATGAAGCGCACACCGCTTTTCGCAACTCTTATTCTGCTGTTCAGCCTGGTTACCGGTTTTGCCTACGCCCAGGACGCCGCTATCAATATCAACACAGCCGATGTGGCTACCCTCGCCAGCCTGAACGGCATTGGCCAGAGCAAGGCCGAAGCCATCGTTGCCTATCGCGAAGCGAATGGCCCTTTTGCAGTTACCGCAGACCTGGCAAATGTGAAGGGCATTGGCGAACGTACCATCGAGAAAAATGCCGCGCGCCTGACCGTGAAGTAATACCCCGGGCAGTGGCGCGCTGCCGCTGCCCTTCCTCTTTCTAAATCCCCTCCCTTCCTCTTTACTGCTGCCCATAAAGTCGTCTGGCAACACCGCGCTCGCCACCCTATTATAGCTGGATAACAATTCAAAAACCGTTGAGCATCCGCACATGGTTGATCCGATCAAGGTTTATCCTGCAAAACCCGCGAAAGTCTATTTCTACGGCACCTGTCTGGTGGACATGTTCTACCCCGATGCGGGCATTGCCGGCGTGGAACTCCTGGAGCGTGAAGGCATTGAGGTGCTGTTTCCCCAGAACCAGACCTGCTGTGGCCAGCCAGCCTACACCTCCGGTTATCACGACGAGGCCCGATCAGTAGCCAGGGCCCAGCTCGACCTGTTCCCCGGCGACTGGCCCATTGTGGTGCCATCCGGCTCCTGTGGCGGGATGATGCGCAAGCACTACCCCGACCTGTTCGAGGACACCACGGATGAGGTGAAAGCCGCTGAGGTTGCGGGCCGGGTCTGGGAGCTGACGGATTTTCTGCTCAATGTGTGCCACATCAAACTGGAAGATCTGGGCGAACCCACCACCGTGGCCATGCACACCTCCTGTTCCGCCCGCCGCGAAATGGGCGTGGCCGAAGTTGGACCTAAACTGCTGGGACAACTCAAAAACGTGAACCTGGTGGAGCAGATCCGGCCGGAGGAATGCTGCGGGTTTGGCGGCACCTTTGCGGTTCGCCATCCGGAGATTTCCAGCGCCATGGTGAGCGAGAAGGTGGACGCTCTGGTGGATACCGGCACCAGGCAGTTTGTCACCACCGATTGCGGCTGCCTGATGAACATCGCCGGCTACGCCGAGAAGAACCAGAAGCCTGTTGAAGGCCAGCACATTCTCAGTTTCCTGTGGTCGCGCACCCAGGGCAAAGGGGGGCAGCAGTCATGAGTGAGACAGCCGAGCACACTGGCCATCACATCGACGTAAAAGAGTTCCATCCGCGGGCTCAGGCGGCCATTCACGACCCCAAGATCCGCAAGAATTTCCGCAGCGCCATGGACGGGCTGATGTCCAAGCGCAAGACGGCGTTCGAGGGCTGGGATCTGGAAACCCTCCGGGATCTCGGTGCCAACGTCCGCCTCCGCGCCCTGGCCAATCTGCCAGACTTGCTGGAGCAGCTAGAAAAAAAGCTGATCGAAAACGGCATCAAGGTGCACTGGGCGGTGGACGGCGACGAGGCCTGCCGGATTGTGCGGGATATCTGCAAGGCGCGGGATGCCAAGACAGTGATCAAGGGCAAGTCCATGGTCTCCGAGGAAATGGAGCTGAACCATTACCTGGAGGAACAGGGGATCGAAGCCCTGGAATCGGACCTGGGCGAGTATATTGTGCAGTTGGCGGATGAAACGCCATCGCACATCATCATGCCGGCAATTCACAAGAACACCGGCGAGATCTCCCAGTTGCTGCACGAGAAAACCGGCACGGATCTCTCCAACGATGTGGAATACCTCACCGCCAGTGCCCGCCTGCAATTGCGGGAAAAGTTCATGAATGCCGATGTGGGCGTTTCCGGGGTTAACTTTGCGGTGGCGGAGACCGGCACCCTGTGCCTGGTGGAAAACGAAGGCAACGGCCGGATGACCACCACGGTGCCCAAGTGCCATATTGCCGTTACCGGTATCGAGAAAGTGGTGCCGAGCATGGAGGACGTCTCTGCCCTGCTCGCCCTGCTGACCCGATCTGCCACAGGCCAGCATATCACCACCTACTTCAACATGATTTCCGGCCCGCGCAAGGCAGAGGAGCTGGACGGGCCTGAAGAAGTGCATCTGGTGCTGGTGGATAACGGCCGCTCGTCGATCTACCAGGACGACGAGCTGCTGGACACGCTGCGCTGCATCCGTTGCGGCGCCTGCATGAACCACTGCCCGGTGTACACACGGGTAGGCGGCCATGCCTATGGCACCACCTATCCGGGCCCGATCGGCAAGATCCTGATGCCGCACCTGATTGGCCTGGACGAAGGCCGGCACCTACCCAGCGCCTCCAGCCTGTGTGGCGCCTGCGGCGAGGTCTGCCCGGTGAAAATCCCCATTCCCGATCTGTTGGTGCGACTGCGCCAGGAATCGGTGGATGGCGATAAGCTCCACCCGGCCAAGGTCCGTGGCCACGGGGCCAAGCGAAGCTCCATGGAAGCGATGATCTGGAAAGGCTGGGCCTGGATGCATGCCAGCCCCGGCATTTATCGCTTCGGCACCGGTGCCGCCAGCAAATTCAGGGCATTGCAGCCCTCGAAAGCGGGCGCCTGGACCGATTACCGCACGGCGCCCAAACTGGCGGCCAAAACCCTGCACCAGCGGATGAAGGAGCGTGGCCAATGAGTTCCCGGGAAACGATTCTTCAGCGTCTGCGCAACCGAACCGGCGGTGAACTGACGGTGCCGGAGTGCGACTTCTCTGTTCTGGTACGGGATGACTGGTCGACAAAGGAGCGTATCGAGCGGTTCGAGAAGATGATCGAGTCGGTCCACGGGGAGGTGCACCACTGCACCGAAGACATGTGGATGGACCGCCTGGCCGAGGTGCTGAACACCCGCGGCGCCAGGAATCTGCTGATTCCGAAGCAACACGAAATCGGACAGTCCCTTCGCTCTGCCGGTCGTAACGATCTGCCGGAACTGCTGATCTACGACGAGCCTATCGAAAGCTGGCAAGCGCACCTGTTCAACGAGGTGGACGCCAGCATCACGTCCACCCGCGGCGGTATTGCCGAAACCGGCTCGCTGATCCTGTGGCCAAACGAGGACGAGCCACGGCTCATGAGCCTGGTGCCGCCGGTGCACATTGCCGTGCTCCGGGCCTCTGAGCTCTATACCACCTTCCACGAAGCCATGAAGGCCCAGAACTGGGCCGCTGGCATGCCGACCAATGCCCTGCTAATCTCTGGCCCTTCCAAAACCGCTGACATCGAGCAAACCCTTGCCTACGGTGTTCACGGTCCCAAAGAGCTGATTGTGTTGATTATTGAATGATCCAAGGCGCCCTGTTGATCGCCCTGGCTGCCCTGCTATGGGCGACCACGGGCATTGTTGCGAAATTTCTGTTTACCGGTACCGAGCTGCAGGCCATTACGCTGGGCTTCCTGCGACTGGCGGTGGCCTTGCCGTTTTTCTGGCTGCTGATGCGACGGGAGCAGGCACGCCTTGAGCGGGCCAATCCGGGCGCTAAAGTGCCCGGCAGTTCCCTACGGAGCCTCACACGCCAGACCCTGATTCCGCTGGCCGCCCTTGGCCTGTTCCAGGCGTTCTACCAGGGCAGCTACCTTCTGGCCGTGGACCTCACCGGTGCCGGCATCGCCACCCTGATCGCGCTCTGCCTTCCGCCAGTACTGGTGGCAATTCTTGCTGCGCCTCTTCTGGGAGAAAAGCCCAGCCTTTTGACGGTTCTGTCGTTGTTTGCGGCCATCGCGGGCACGGGCATGCTGGTTCTCAGCGATATGGACACCACCGGTACACTCCGGCTTGCGGGCATTCTAGTGGCGTTACTGGCCGCCTGCGTGTACACCGGTTTCACGCTGACCAGCCGTTACAGCTCTACCGGGACACCGGTGTTCACCACGGCATTTATCTGCTTCTTCACGGCGGCGCTGATTCTGTTGCCGGTGGTCGCCCTGTCTGGCGGGTTCGAGGGGCTGGAAACCCTTGGTATCGGGCACTGGCTGATGGTGGTGTATGTGGGGGTGGTGCCAACCTGTATTGGCTATGTGTGCTTTTTCTCTGGCATGAAAACGACACCGGCCACGCTCTCCAGCATCATTGTGACTCTGGAACCGCTGTTTGTGGCGCTGCTGGCCTGGGTGTTTCTGGAGGAGATTCTGGGGCCGATTGGTATTGCGGGGGCACTGATACTGACCGCAGCGGTGGTGGTGGCCTCCCGCTACGGCCGTAAACCCGCAGCCGGCCAGGAGGCCGGTGCGGAGTAAGGAAGATCAGTCTTCCTTGCGCTGTTTCTCAAGCATGTCCGGCTGCAGGATTTCAATCCAGTAGCCGTCCGGGTCTTTGATAAAGGCCAGGCCTTTCATCTTGCCGTCGTCCGGCTTTTTCACAAACTCCACACCGAGCTTTTGAAAGCGGTCGCAGGCGGCGTAAACGTCTGGCACCGCTACGCCGATGTGGCCGAAGCCCTGGGGTTCGTCGTTGCCATTGTGGTAGCCGAAGTCGTTGTCGTCTTCGGTGCCCCAGTTGTGGGTGAGCTCAAGCATGGCTTCGCGGCCGAAGGTGTAGGTGGTGCGGTGGGCATCGTCCTGCGGCACGAGGCCGGCCTGGCGATCATCCAGGTAGCCAAGGAAATACAGGGTGAACTTCATTTCGGGGAAGTCCAGTTTGCGAACGAGGCGCATGCCCATCACTCGGGTGTAGAAGTCCATGGAGCGCTCGGGTTCCTTGATGCGCATCATGGTCTGGTTGAAGACGTAACCTTCGGTTTCGGGAACGGTTTCTTCGTATAGGCCAGGGGCCTGTTCGAAATGCTTGGGCATGTTGGTTTTCCCTTCTTTTTCGCAGGATTCAAAGGTTATACCTGTGTGCGTTTCAGGGAGATTTCAAGGGCGTGAAAAAAGACCCCGGGGCCAGAGACGAACCGCCGGGGTCTTGAGGGCCGGTTTTTTAGGCCGGCGTTTCTTCAGAGACGCTCTGAAGATCGGTGGCTGGCAGGGCCATGAGGGGGGTTCTTTCTTCCGGGAATCCGAACTCGCTTCGCTCAGGCAGTCGTTTCCCTGCAGAAAGAACCCCCCTCACACCCCTGCCGACCGAACCTTTGGAGTGGCCCGCTTTCAGGCCAACTGGTGTTCTTCGCCTTCGTAATAAGCCTCTACCCTTGGGTTCATTACCCGCCGCCAGAGTGGGGGGAACATTGCCAGGACGATCATTGCGGAGTAGCCGGCCGGGAGCTGGGGGGCTACGTCGTGGTGGCGGAGGATCTGGTATCTGCGTTTGGCCCAGGCGTGGTGGTCGCTGTGGCGTTGGAGGTGGAACAGGAAGACGTTGGTGAGGAAGTAGTTGCTGTTCCAGCTGTGTTCGGGGCCGGTGCGTTCGTAGCGGCCGTTTTCGAGTTTTCTCCGGTGCAGGCCGTAGTGTTCGAGGTAGTTGACGATTTCTAGGAGGGTGAATGCGATGAAGCTCTGGCCCAGGAAGAAGAGGGCGCCGAGCCAGCCGAAGGCGATGGTGAAACCAGCCAGTGCCAGGGCGCTGATGCTGTACCACCAGATCAGTTCGTTGCGCCAGCTGAGGGCTTTTTGGCCTTTGCGTTGCAGGCGTTCGGCTTCCAGTTTCCAAGCATTCAGGAAGTTGCGCATGTAGGCCTGGGGCAGGAAGTTGTAAAGGGACTGGTTGTAACGGGACGAGGAGGCGTCTTCCGGGGTGGAGACGTGTACGTGGTGGCCGCGCAGGTGTTCGACTTTGAAACCGGCGTAGCAGACCAGTGACAGCAGGAAGCCGCCAGCCCGGGTTTCGAGTTTTTCGTCTTTGTGGATGAGTTCGTGGGCGACGTTGATGCCGAGACCTCCGACGATGCCGATGGAGACGATCCAGCCAATACTGCCCACCAGGCTGAAGGTGCCGGATGCCAGTTCCAGCATGCTCCAGACCAGTAAGGCTGCAAAGCCTGCCACCCAGCCCAGGGTAATCGCTTTATAGAACCGTTCGCCGACCATCCGCGGCACGTCGGTTTCTTCATCCGGGTTCAGGGAATCCTTGCCGAGCAGCATGTCCAAGATCGGAATGATCCCGAACACGACCACGGGGACGCCCCAGGAAAACAGGTTCACCAGATCAGTGGCCTGGCCGGCGGCCAGCAGCAGAGGCGGCAGCAACAGGGGCACCATGGCGATCAGGTAGCTGTACTTCTTGAGGGTCAGCAATATCCTTCGGCGGGTGGCCTCTCGATTTACCGATAACTGCGTTGTGCTCATTGGGTTCTCTCCATCAAATGCTTGTTGGTGAAACTCTGATCACCTGTTGTTTTGTGCATTATTGTCCTACAATACATCAGTCGTCAACATTTCTGGCGAGGTTTTTTGACAATTGTCAGGAAGCCCCGCCGAATCAAGGCGTTGTCGCTATCGCACTCCGAGGCTGTGATAAACTCATGCGCATACACTCTTCCGCCGGTCGGCTTACCTCAGCAGCCGACCGGTTCTTTCGACCTGTCCAGAGAGCCTTTATGGATTTTCAGGTGCCGAACACACTGGCCGAGCAGATTGCCAATTACCTGGCAGAACGGATCATGACCGGGCAGATTCGCCCGGGTGAGCGGATTCAGGAGGCCACGCTCGCCGGTGAACTGAAGGTGAGCCGGGCTTCGGTGAAGGAAGCCCTGTACACCCTGGAGCGCTGGCACCTGGTGGAGATCACGCCCCGTAAGGGCGCTTCGGCAACCCGGCTGGATGCGGCCCATGCTTCGGAGCTCTACGACGTTTATATGCACTTGCTGATGATGATGGCGGTGCGTTTGTGCGAGCGCTGGCAGGAACGCGACAAGCCTCTGGTGCTTGGGGCGGTGAGCAAGGTTGTTGACAAGATAAACGATGGCTCTGCCGACATCTCCGGGGTGGTTGAGGCGAGTTTTGGTGTGATGGATGCCTGTTGTGAGGTGGTTGGGAATCCTTATCTCACGGAGGCGCTGTCGAATTTCAAGCCGGCGGTCAGTCGGGCCTATTATCTGAGTGCCGATCGGTATCGTCGGGGTTTGACGCAGACCAGTGAGTTTTTTGCCAATCTGCCGCAGGCTGTTCTGGCGCGGGATTCGGTCAAGGCGCAGGCGTTGATTCGGGAATTTGCGGAGCACCAGAAGTCTCTTATTCAGCAGGCTTTGGCTTCGTAGTCCGAGCTTTGCCCCAACCTCTCCGGTGGCCTCTTCGTGTGACAGAGCTCACGGATCTTTTTCGCTTCACCCCCTATCGTAACAGTCTGTAACAAACCAAAGTTTTTGCTGCATTGGTTGTGCTGTCCCCCTGCGGCCCGGGGAGCGTTGAACGCTCACCACTAAAAAACAATAAACCAGACTTTTGGGGCCACCATGACTCAGTCACTAGCCTGTCGTCGAAACACCACATCTTCCACTCTCTCGCTCTGGGTGCTCGCCCTCTCGCTGCCATTGCCAGCGATGGCGGAGTTCAAGCCGTTGGACGATGGGGCGATGTCGGGTGTGACCGGGCAGGCGGGTGTGACGATTGAGCTGGAGACCAAGCTCAGCATTGATCGGTTCAGCTGGATTGATGAGGGTTCGTTGAATGTGAACGGGCTGCGGTTATCCGGGCAGAACGATACGGTGCTGGATAACATGAAGCTGACGATCGATATTGCCGGCGATGGGGAGGTGCTGGAGCACGGGTTTTCGGAGATTGCCCGGCGGGCCGATGCGGGGTTGTTGGACCCAACCAATCCGGATGTGGCCGATGCTCTGGCGAAGTATTCCGTCGCGGGCTCTTTTGGCAAGCAGTTCAATAGCGGTGATCTGGTGATGCACCTCGGTGCAACCGATTATGGCGATCCAACCAGTCTGGATGAATACCTGCAGGCGGTGGATTTTGAGCTGGCGGTAGACAGTGTGACCACTTCAGGCAGCGAGGGTTCGGCGACGCTGTTCTCGGACGTTCTTCTGCAAGGGCATATCGGGCCGACGGATCTGGTGATTCGTAACGGGGGCAGTTCCACTCGCACTCTAGCGAACGGCAACGAGGTGTCCGGTTCTGAACTGCAGCTGGATACCCATTTCGAAATTACCGACGGACGTCTGAACTGGGATGCAGCGGATGTGATTCTGCTGTTCAACTTTGCCGCGGTCGGTATTGAAGGACTTCAGATTCATAATCGGCGCGGCGATGACACGCTGGGCCATTTCGGTATGGCCAGTGCCACTGCAAAACTGTCACGGGGCACCAGTTCTGCTTCGGGCAACGACGGGCTTTCGGTGCACGATGTTGAGTTCCGGGCGGATATTGATATGCCGGTCTTCAAGATGGGCGGTACCAGTATCGGCAGTGTTCAGTTCACGGACTTCGCCATCACCAACACCACCATGATGGTGTATGGCCACTAGCCCGACACTGGACACCGACCACACCCTACCCTGTAAACTGCCCGTCTCACTCTGACGGGCAGCCCATGACTGACTCCACTGAAATCAGCTATTCAAAGCGCGCTTCTGGAAAAAGACTGGCGATGTTCAGTCTGTTGTTTCTGGCGCTCACCGCTGCCGGGCTGTATGCCGTTTACCATCTGTTCGCCGAGCGCACCCTTACCTTCGATACCAGGCTGATCGCTCCGGGAACCCTGTTATCGGTGGCTGGCCTTTTGCTGGTTTATTTTATCTCGGATGGCCTTCGGCTCTATTTTACCCTGAGAGCCCTGGGGCACAGGATTCCCCTGCCGGCCATGGTGCGACTGGTGTTTATCAATCTGTTCTTTTCCAACATCACGCCGATGGCCACCGGGGGCGGTTTCGCCCAGATCTGGTTTCTGAGCCACCATGGCGTTCCGATTGGGCGTGCGACGGCTGCGACCACGATCCGGACGATCCTGGCGGTGCTGTTCATATTTTCGCTGACGCCAGTATTCCTGCTCACGCTCAAACCCCTGGACGGCAATTCCATTACTGGCGATATCGGTACCGCTCTGGCAGTTCTGATTGTGTTGTACCTCGGCTTTTTCCTGGTTCTGCTGTTCCGGACCCGCTGGCTGATCGGCCCCCTGACCCGGCTGCTGAGGGCCGCGCGTCGGCTCCATCTGATCAGTGAACCCCGCCATCGGCGCTGGCAGTTCAAGGCACGCCGGGAAATGCTCCGGCTGTCACGGAGTTTTGGTGATTACCTGCGTGGTGCGCCGGTATTCGTCTGGCTGTCCATCCTGTTCACCGCCGTGTTTCTGCTTAGCCTGTTCAGCTTCCCGGCGCTGCTGATGCACAGCCTGGACTACCGTGTTGACTATGTGATGTCCGTGGGCCTGCTGGTTGTGACCACCTTCGTGATGTACTTCTCGCCCACGCCGGGCGCCTCAGGCATCTCGGAGGGTGTTTTCGGGAGCTTCTTCCGGGATATCCTCTCGGGAAACCACCTGATTCTGGTCATCGTCTGCTGGCGTCTGCTGACCATCTATCTGGGCATGATTATCGGGCTGGTGGTGCTACAGAAGGAACTTGTTGCCAATCGCAGGAGAGCCGGATGATCTTCCGCAACCCACTCAAGCTGCTGTTTTACCTCTGCCTTCTGGTGGTGTTTCTGCTGGTTGGCTACAAGACCTACCTGAATCTGTTCACGGAGGATTTCGAGGGGGTACATACCGAGCAGGTAGAACGGATTTATCAGGCACTTGAACCCGGCGAGCCCTTCAGTTTTGCGGTGGTGGGCAATATCAATAACTCGGTGGGCATCTTCGAGGACCGCATCATCCCGGAGCTGAATCGATCCGGGCTGGATTTTCTGGTTTCGGCGGGGAACGCTGTCAGTGGTGGCGGCGAAGACAAGTACCGGGCACTCTACGGCACTCTGAGCCACCTGGAGATCCCCTATCTGCTTACCTTCGGTGCCCACGAGTACGAGGATTTTGGCAGCTTCCGATTCTACGATCACTTCGGCCCGCACTTCTTCAGTATCGAGGCCGGTAACAGCCGGCTGATTTTCCTGGACAGCACCGGCAAAACACCCTGGCGCTGGCAGATCCGCTGGCTGAAAGACCTGTTGGCCCAGGACACCTCCCGGGCTCGGATACTGTTTATTGGCCACCCTCCCCTGCACCCGGACGAAAATGCCCCGTTCGATCAGAAAGAAGATTACCTGGCGCCCCCCGAGTTCCGGGATGCCCTGCTGGCGGCAATCAGGGACCATGGCGTGGACCGGGTATTTTCCGCCAATCTTTCGCTCTATGCCGAGGAGCAGGTAGGCGAGACCACGTTTGTGACGACCGGCGGTGCCGGTGGCCTGGTGATGAACAATGACACCAGCTTCTATCACTACGTGCGGGTAAACGTGGACGCCAACGGCGAGGTAAGCCACAGCCTCCAGCGCCTGAAGGTGGGCCAGCACCCGATCCTGAAGCGCCTGGAAAGCCTCTGGTTCTTTATCTACTCGCTGTTCTATACCGGGTATCTGAACTTTATTCTGATCGTCGCCGTGTTTGCGGCCATTGCGATCAAGCTGTACGGCGCCATTTTCATCGGCAAGGATTATTACCCGGACTACGACCTGGACCCTTCGCCCTGGCTGGACAGACCGATGCGGGTGGCCATGTTTACCAACAACTACCTGCCGTTCATCGGTGGGGTACCCATTTCCATTGAACGGCTGCGCCGGGGCCTGGAAGCGCTTGGCGATAAACTGCTGGTCGTGGCGCCCCGCTACAAGGGGCAGCCGGAAACCGAATCCCACGTTTTGCGAGTGCCCTCGCTACTGGCCATGGGCGAGAAGCGGGAATTCCGGCTGGCTAATATTTTCCTCGGGCGGATTCGCAAACGGGTACGGGCATTCAAGCCGGATATCATCCATCTGCACCATCCGTTCTGGCTGGGGTCGCTGGGCCTGTTCGTGGCGCGCACCCTGAACATCCCGGCCATCTACACCTACCACACCCGCCTGGAGCATTACGCCCACTTCGTGCCGCTGCCCGGCATGCTGTTCCGGAACCTGATTTCCCACGCGCTGATCAAACGCTTTGCCAACAAGTGCGACGGCGTGATCGTGCCTACCTACTCCACGGAGGAATACCTGCGGATGATCGGGGTTAAAACACCGACCTTCGTGCAGCCTACCGGCATTGAATATCACAAGTTCCAGGAGGTTCAGGAGAAGGACGTCGAACAACTCCGGGAGAAGCTGAAGCTCAGGAATGAGAAAGTGTTTGTCAGTGTTTCCCGGCTCTCGAACGAGAAAAATATCGACTTCATGATTGAGGCCATTGATGCCCTGCGGCGGGAAACCGATGTGCCCTTCCGGTTCCTGATGATCGGCGATGGCCACCAGAAGGATCGCTTGCAGAAGAAGATCGAAGACCTGGGACTTGAACAACACTTCACCCTTGTTGGTGCCGTGCCGCCGGACGAAATGGCCATCTGGTACCGACTGGGGGATGCCTTCCTGTTCGCCTCCATCTCCGAAACCCAGGGCATGGTGATTCTGGAGGCGATGGCTGCCGGTTTGCCGGTCGTAGCGGTTCGCTCCAGTGGTATTGAAGACGTGGTCCGACACGGGTTCAACGGCTTCAAGACGCCGGAAAAACAGGACCAGTGGCGGGCGCAGGTCAAAAAACTGCTGGAAGACGACGAGCTGCGCGAAAAACTCTCCGAACAGGCCCTGGAGTTTGCCAGGGACTACTCCGTAGAGCAGTTCGCCCAAGACGTTCGCACCATCTACGCCACCACACTCGCCATGGCCGCGAAGAAACGAAAAGGCTCGATAATCCATCCTGAATAGTTGGGGTTACAGTTTTCCGCAGCGGCCTGATCGGGCTAGACTGAATTCACGTATTACAAAGACAGTTTTAGCTATCAGACCTGGTTAATTATCGGAGACTAACGTGAGCGGCATCCCCGTCGGAATCAGCACCTGCCTGCTGGGCAAGGAAGTTCGCCATGATGGCGGCCATAAACATTCCCGCTACTGCACCCAGGTGCTCTCGAAACACTTTGATTTCCGCTCCATCTGCCCGGAGCTGGAAGCGGGCCTGGGCGTTCCGCGCCCGGCGATCCACCTGCGCGAATACAGTGATGGCCTGCGCCTGATCGAGACCAAGGGTGCGGCGGATCACACTGATGCCATGCAGGGCTTCATCGAACAGGTGATGCCGACCCTGGCAGACCTTCGTGGTTACATCCTGATGGCCAAGTCCCCCAGCTGTGGCATGGAGCGGATCAAAGTACACAACGAGGATGGCAATGTAACCCGCCGGGATGGCCGGGGCATGTTTGCCGAGGCGCTGCTGAAGGCCTACCCGCTGATGCCGGTGGAAGAGGAAGGCCGACTGAACGACAACATGATCCGGGAGAATTTCGTTGAAAGGGTTTTCGCCTACGACGACTGGATGCAGAACGTGGCCGGAGACAAGCTCTCGGCCAGGGCGCTGATTGAATTCCATACCCGCCACAAATTCCAGCTTCTGGCTCACTCCGAAAAGATCTACCGCCAGCTTGGTCCGATGCTTGGAGACCTGAAGTCCGAGCCGTTGGAAGACATTGCTGAACGCTACATCCACCAGTTCATGGAGGCCATGAGCAAGAAGGTAAGCCGGGGTTCACACATGAACGCCATGCAGCATCTGATGGGCTACCTCAGGGATTCCATGGGCGATGAAGACCGCAAGGTGTTGATGGAGCAGATGGAGGCCTACCATCGGGGCGAGGTACCGCTGGTGGTTCCCATGACGCTGCTGCGTATGGCCCAGAGAAGGGAGCCGGTGGATTACCTGCATGCCCAGCAGTACCTGACGCCTTATCCCGATGAGCTGGGACTCAGAAACAACGTCTAGAAACCGTAGAGCAGCGAGAGTGACGTTTCGGTGTCGGTGTTTTCGGAGCCGGCCGGAGCGTCAGACACGTGCTTGACCCGGAAAGCCGCCTTCATGGAGAGGTTGCCCACCACGTTCGCCTGCAGCGATGTTTCCGATTCGGTCACCGTGTTGTTTTCGTCCAGGCCAACTTCGGTGCTGAGCTTCTGACGGAACAGGGAATTTTCCGAAAGGGCGTAATCAAACTGGCCAGCAAGGCGGGCGATGGCCTCTTCCTCGGTGTCCTCGCCTTCGGCATTCACCATATCCAGCTTGTTATACCGATAACCGACACCGGCTGACAGGTCGAGGAAGGACCGCTCACCAGAGTTCCAGACCCGGTTGCCGTAACCCGTGGTTACGGTTGATTCGAAGTCGTAGCCGGAGAAGCGATCGTCTTCATAGGAGCCACGGAGAAACCAGTACTGGTTCTCGGCGAACTTGTAGTCGGTCTCCAGGGCGGCCTGATATTTCTCGGCAGTGGTTTCGTCTTCAGTCTCGGAATAGTTGGTGCGGAATTCGCCGGTGTTGCGCCAGGTTTCGACTTCATGGACCAACCCCAGGCGCCCCTTGATGTTGGTCTCTTCGGTATTGCCCGAGGTAATCAACACACCCAGTTCGGTTTCGCCCTTCCAGTTATCGGCGTCCTGCGCGCTGGCAAAGGGCGCGATAGCAACTGCGGTAATGGCTACAGCCAGTCGTAAATCCATGAAGTCTCCTTTCTGGGTTGGTCAGGCCCCGTCGGTGCTTCTCGCCCTCTCGCCATCCAGGCTTTTCCGGGCCTGACGTTCTCTTTCCGCCTTTTTCCGGGCCTTACGCTCGGCGATGATGCGTGCAGCTTCTCCGCCCACGTGGGCTTCGCCCCGCTCCTCTGCCAGACGCATCTGGCGTTCACGCTCGGCAAACCGGGCTTTCTGCTCTTCGGTCAGCGAATCGATGCACTGATGGCAGCTCACACCCTGCTCATATTCGGGGCGCTGCTTGTCTTCTTCGGTGATCGGCCTGCGACAGGCATGGCACTGGTCGTAATCGCCACGCTCCAGCCGGTGGTTAACCGTTACCCGATCATCAAAAACAAAGCACTCTCCGTGCCACAGGCTCTGCTCTTCCGGTACCTCTTCCAGATATTTCAGGATGCCGCCCTTGAGGTGATAGACCTCCTCGAAACCCTGCTCCTTGAGATAGGCGGTGGATTTCTCGCAACGGATACCGCCTGTGCAGAACATGGCCACCTTCTTGTGCTTCGAAGGATCCAGGTTCTGCTTCACGTATTCCGGGAACTCCCGGAAGGTATCCGTGGCCGGATTGACGGCATTCCTGAACGTCCCGATTTCCACTTCGTACTGGTTGCGGGTATCCACCAGCACCACGTCCGGATCGGAAATCAGATTGTTCCACTCTTTGGGATCCACATACGTGCCAACAATCCGCTTCGGATCGATACCGTCCACACCCATGGTGACGATCTCTTTCTTGAGCTTCACTTTGGTGCGTTTGAACGGCTGGATGTCCACAAAGGACTCTTTGTAATCAATGCCGTCGAACCGCTCGTCGCTGGCGATCCAGGCTTTCACGGCATCAATGCCTTCGCGGCTGCCGGCAATGGTACCGTTGATGCCTTCGCGCGCCAGCAGCAAAGTGCCATGCACGTCTTTATCAAGCATCAGATCCAGCAGCGGCTGGCGGAGGGATTTGTAATCGTTCAGGACTGCGAACTTGTACAGTGCGCAGACAACAACATTGTTGCTCATCATGTTCTCCTGCGGGCCGGACCGTAAATCCGGAGCATGGTTTCGGGGTTCATCTAAGGCGGGAGCCTGAGAGGGCGCAAATTTTAACCAACTCAGGCTCACGATCAAGTGCGGGGTTACCCGGGGCTCAACAGGTCACTCCGCCCCGTTGGCCAGTTCACGTTCAACTACGGCAGAGAGCTGCCCCCAGCCGGGACGGGTCAGGCGGATGTTATCCACCAGAACCGTCGGTGTACTGGTGACTCTCAGTTGCATGGCCACCTGGCGGCTCTGTTCGACTGCTTCACGGTGCAATTCCGTGGTCATACAACGGCGAAAGCGACGCTCTTCAAGGCCCAGATCACCGGCGTAGCGGGTAAAGGTGGCAACCGGATCGTTTGAACCGCTCCACTCGGTCTGGGAATCGTAAAGGCGTTCGTGCATGGCCCAGTAGGCGTCCTGGTCTCCGGCACAGCGTGCTGCCTGGGCGGCCAGCATGGCGTTCTGATGCTGCTGTAATGGCAGATCAAAGTAGACAAAGCGAACCTTGCCCTCAGCCACATACTCTTCCTTCAACTGCTTGCTGGCAGAGGCAAAGTTGCCGCAGGCGGGGCATTGATAGTCGGCAAACTCACGCACCACGACCGGTGCGTCGTCGGGACCCACGGAGACACCGAACTGGTCTAACTGGGCGGGGAAGTCCTCGGCATTCGGAGCGGCCACAGGCAGCCCGTCAGACGTGGGTTTTGGTGGAGCGGTCAGGAAAAATACACCAAGAAGCACTGCCGCAAGCGCAAGCAGTCCGATACCCGCATACAAAAGCTTGTTTGATTTTCCTTTTTGGGGCGGCGGCGCACCGGTTTCCTTGCGACGTTTTGCTTCACCCATGGAGGGACTCCTTATTGTGTTTCTGGTTTCCGGAATTAATTAGCTCGCGACCGTTTTCAGATCGGGCGTGGCACGCTAAGATCCTTTATATCCTACAAAAGTTCCAACAAAAATTAAGGAATCCTCATGCCATTGCCCGCTTCCCTGACAGACTCTCTCTCACTGCCCCTGGTGGCCGCACCCATGTTTCTGATCTCTGGGCCCGAACTGGCGCTCGCCTGCTGCAAGCAGGGCATCGTTGGCAGTTTCCCGGCTTTGAACCAACGCACCAGCGAGGGCTTTGAGGAGTGGCTGATCCAGATGAACGATGAGCTGGCCGCTTACCGAAGCGCCAATCCGGAAGCAAAAACGGCGCCCTACGCCGTGAACCTGATCGTGCACCGGACCAATCCGCGCTGGCAGGCAGACCTGGAACTGTGTGTTAAACACAAGGTGCCCATTATCATCACCTCCCTGGGCGCCGCCAGCCAGGTGGTGGAGGCGGTGCACAGCTACGGCGGGGTGGTGTTCCATGACGTGACCAACCAGAAGCATGCCCGCAAGGCGGCCGAAGCCGGTGTGGACGGCATTATTGCCGTGGCAGCGGGTGCCGGTGGCCATGCGGGCACGATCAACCCGTTCGTTCTGGTGCATGAAATCCGGGAAGTCTTTGACGGCACGATTTTGCTGGCCGGGGGGCTGTCCCATGGTGAGGATCTGCTGGCGGCCCAGGCCCTCGGTGCGGACCTGGCCTACCTGGGTACCCGTTTTATAAACACGTTCGAGTCCCAGGCCGATGAGGCCTACCGGAACATGATCATTGAGGCAGTGTCTGGCGACATTATCCATACCCCGGCGGTATCCGGTGTGCCCGCCAGCTTTATGCGCCAAAGCCTGGAAGCGGCCGGCTTCCCCATGGACAAACTTAACCAGGCCGGCGAGATCAACTACGGGGAAAAGCTGAAGCCCATTGATGATGAAGCCAAGGCCTGGAAAACCGTATGGTCGGCCGGCCAGGGCGTCAGCCAGATCCACGACGTGCTCACCGTCCCGGAACTGGTGAGCCGTCTGTCCGAGGAGTACAGAAACGCCCGGGAGCGCCTGTTATCGACAGGTTCCTAAACCTGGAACTGTGAGGCTTTATCCTTCAACGAGGTCAGTGTCCGGGCAATCTGGCCGCTGGCCTCGTCGGAGCGCTCAATGGCTTCCACCGTCTCGCGGGAGGAGCCTGCAATATCGCTCACGCTCACACTGACTTCACTGGCATGCCGGCCCTGCTCTTCCGCCACGGATGAAATAGCCATGGCCCGATCCTGAAGGCTGCTGAGCAACTGGTTGATCCGGTCGAAATGCTCGTCAGCCCGACGGAACTCCGACGACGACTCCGCAACCTGCCCTGACACCTCGCCAATGGCGCTGACAGCCTGCCGGCTGCCCTGCTGCAGACGTTCAATGATGGACTGGATTTCGGTGGTGGATTCCTGGGTCCGGCTCGCCAGAGTGCGGACCTCATCGGCCACCACGGCAAAGCCCCGGCCGGATTCTCCGGCACGCGCGGCCTCGATGGCGGCGTTGAGCGCCAGCAGGTTGGTCTGCTCTGCGATGGCGCCGATCACCGACAGCACCGATCCGATTTCCTTGCTCTGGTGGTCCAGCTGATTGACCGCTTCCACCGCCTGTTCAACATTACGGACTACCTGATCCAACCGGTTCCGCACTTCCCGGGAAATCCCCGCGGTGGCCTCACTCTCGGAACTGACGTTGCTGACCGAGCCTGCGATATCCTGAATGTTTTCCGCCACCTCGGAAATACTCCGGGACATGGCATCCATGGTGCCGGACACCTCCGCCACTTCCTGTTCCTGACGGTTCACGGCCGCCACCGCACTGCGGCTGATGTCACCCTGAGCCTGGGCCTGGCCGGCGGCCGATTCGGCAGACTCTTTCACGTCGGAGACCAGCTCCTGGATACGGGCAATGAACCGGTTCACGCCCTCGGCCATCTCCGTAAGCTCATCATTGCCTTTCATGGACACCCGGCGGGTAAGATCGGCCTCGCCATCGGCGATACCCCAGATCGCCGAGCTCAAACGGAAAACTCTGGGCAGCAAGCCTCCGCCGAGCACCAGTGCCACCAGCAGGATCAGAACCACCACGGAACCGATTGCCAACATGCTCAAATTGGCGGAGAGGCTCGAGGCTTCGGTATTCAACGCCTCCACAGTGTTCTGGATTCTGGAGCGAGTGTCAGCGTCCATACTCGCCAACTGCTGCTGAAGGCGCTGGTTAACCTGCTCGGTTTCTGCTTCGAGGGTGTCATGCAGCGCGTCGATGCTGCCGGTGATGGTAGCGCTGAATTCCTGCTCCAGGGCCGCCAGGTCCTGATTGATGCCTTCGAGCGACAGTCCCAGCTTCAGCTGACCAATGGCGGAACCCTGGGGAGCGATATCGGCCGTAATGATGACCACGTTGGGGTCGCGACTTGCCGCATCCAGGACCCGATTTGCCGCACCACGACCTTCCCCCTGCTCCATTAAGGTGCGTACCCGGTCATCGGTGCGGTCCACATAACGGGTCAGGCGTTCACCGTACTGGTCGTAATACACGGCAAACAGAACGGATTCACGGGCGTCGGCCAGCTCGACAAGATCGGTGAGGCGCGGGACATCCCGATCCCAGATCAGCGGGGCCGCAACAGCGGCGAGGACATCAGCCAGACCCTGAGCTTCCGCCATGACAGCGGTGCGAACGTTGCCGGCAACGCGTTCTTGTTGGGCAGTCTGCTGGCGGGTGAGTTCGGCGGAGAGTTCCTCGGTGGTCTTCTGCCGCATGGTCTCCAGGCGGGATCGGACATCCTCACGGGTATCCCCGAAGGAGGCACTGACCTGCTGGCTACTGGCCTCAAGGGCGGACCCTGCGGTGTCTACCAGGCGCTCTACCTGGCTGGAAATCAGCCACTGGCTGACCAGGACCTGAACCAGACCGGCAACGACCAGAACAACAAAAACCGGTCGGAGAAGGCGGCTAGAGATCAGCCGCCGGATAAAACTGAGTGACATACGGACTCCGCTAGCATGTGTGCTTCATGCATCCTGCACAGTCGGCAACAGCGTCCCTGCTTGGCGTGTCCGTATGTATAGCAAAACCCGGGCCTGAATAGCGCGCTTTTATGTACGGGTTTTGTAGTTAATCGTCATCGCTTTCTTCGAGTTCGATTTCATCGGCCGTATATCCGGAGGCCGTTTTGCGATATTCCACTTCGAGAATGATCGGCGCATCACTCCCGAAGAACGCATCAACGATGTCGCCCCTCAACACATTGTCATAATCGGCACTTGAGTCGTTTATCTGCACCCCGAAGAGCGTGATGGTTCCGGGGATCGCGGAGATGCCACGAAGCTGGCCCTCAAGCTCAAACTTGTCACGATCTCCGAAGTCAGCCTCCTCGCTATCAACTTCTACCCTCAACGCATCGATGAAGATGTCTGCTCCCAGCTCCTTTTCGATGCCTTCAACCTCAACTGCGGTATTGCCCACAGGAAGCATCTGGAGTGTGATGTCAGAACCGTCCTCAACGGTGAACGTTGTGTTTGGACCTACCCGGACCTCAACGCCCCCGATGAAGAACGCACTGTCGGTCGTTAACGAAACCACGCCCCTGATTTTTGCGTCGCCGTCCCGCAGTTCAATTTCCTCAGCTTCAACAACCGTATCCGAGACGAATTGCCCCTCCACCTGAATCAGGAGGCCTTCGGTAAGCTCGTCGAGAGTAATGCTGTCATCCAGTTCGGTTGCATCTGTCACCCGAACGGTCAGGCCTCCCATGGTGAACTCGCCGGGAAGTGTGCCAGCACCGGAAGGCGCGTAAGACGCATCGATGATTGCAGTAAACTCGATATCGTCGGCACTGCGGCGACTGAAGCGTCGGGCGTCGTCCCGGTCAATGGTGGCGGCAGTCAACACACTTCCTGACAGGGTTCCTTCTACCTCCCGGACAGCGCCGTTGATCAGGTTCGCCTCGGTCAGGTCTGATCCGAAACTGACGCTGTTCTCATCATATTCAACGGTGATCGTGCCAATCGTGAATTGATTCTGGGATATATCCACCGCTGACAATGTGCCTTCCAACTCGATACTAGTCAGATCCGGATTGATGACCTCAATGTAGCCGGCCCGATAGGAGCCATCGGCCTGACGCCAGGCGCTGACACGGACATGATCTGTGATAGAGGGTTCGCCAAGCAGTGTGGCGTAAGTTGTGCCGCGAACCACCGTCTGGCGATCAACCCGCACGGATTGCCCCATCACTGAAAGGGTCACGAATTCACCGGCACCACTTGGATCGGCAGTCACCAGGTCTACCGGACCCCGCAATGTATCGTCGTAACTGAGCTTCTCGGCCGTGCCTTTGCCATCATCAAACCACTCGCCTTCAACCCTGAGAATCATTCCTTCGCTCAGCAGGCCCTCAGCGGTGATGCCATCGTTGCTTTCCACTTCCCGATTCGGAATGTCATCGGTGCTGAATTCAACGCCATTAACAAAAACACTCCCGAATCCGGAAACCGGACCAACGCTGGACCCGGTGCCCCGGATACCACCATCGGCAACATCAAGGCCTCCGCCAGCGCCACCGCAGGCGGAGATCGCCCCGAAGACCACTGTTCCGGCTGCCAGCCCAATAACACGATTGCAGAAGTGCCGTTTCATAACTTTTATCTCCGTAGCCGGCGTTCCTGGCCGGCATCTGTCATATCGCTTCTTTAAAGCGCCTGCGGAAACTTTTTTATTCCCCACCCCGGCCGCCGTTTCCGGCGGGCTCTTCGAAGAAGAAGATGCTCACGCCGGTTCGGACGGGCTCACCGGATACACTTTCAGTCTCTTGACCGGATATATCCCGATCATGGGGACCAAGCCACTTGTCCAGTTCTTCCAGAAGAGACTGGGACCGTTCGGCTGCGTGCCTGCGCCAGCGCTCCATCACTTCCGGAGGGATATTGTTGTAGGTCAGGGTTCGCTGGAACAGCGGTGGCTGCCCGGACTCGTCACTGACCAGATTGTGATCAATGGTTGCGATGAGATCCGATACGTCCTCACCGAAAATCTGCAGCATTTCCTCGCTGTCTCCGGCCGGGACAAAGGCCCTTTGCTGCAGGACCAGGCGGCCCGATTCCCCCTCCACGGAGACCACCCCCACCCGAAGCAGTTCATCCAGCACGGAACGGGGCGGCATGTCGCCGCTGTAGCGTTTGACCAGCTCGCTGAAGCTTGCAGGCCCGTCGAAAGCCAGCATTGCAGGCTCTCCGTCCTTGGCCTGAAACACCGCATCGTGGACCCAGCCCGATACCACACGGGACGCCCGGTTGGTATGAAGCACGTCGCGGCTCCCAGCATCCTCCCCTGCCAGGATCTCCCGCTGGCGTTTGACTTCCTTGCGGGTCAGCCCGGTCATGACTGCAGCCCGTGAGTCCGTGGGCTTTCTCCGGTCGTCGGTGAAGTCCTCCAGGGCGGCTTCCACGTAGGCACGTTTAACCAGCTCGGAGAACTCACCGAAAGGAATACCATTGCGCAACAGCAACCTCGCCAGAGGGCGCAGAATGCGAAACAGCGCTTGATGCAGGGGGTTGGGCTTTTTCATGTTTGGGATTGTATTCCCATAGCGACTTCGAAAGCCAGAATGCGGGCCGACAACACCCCGGCCCGCTCCGGCGGTTCACTGATCAATCATCGCTGTCACTGTCGTCATTGCTGTCGTCGACCTCGACATTCTCGGTCAGCTCATACAAGCCACCACTGGTCTGGCGGTACCCGATTTCCACTTCATCACCAACCTGTGCGCCGGACAGGCTGTAGCCATTGCGAAGCACCTCAAGATTCATGATGGTGATGGAATCGGCTCCGATGGCACTCACCCGTGCCTCGAGCTCAAAATCGTCATCGTCGTCGTCATCTTCGCGTTCAATGCTGATGGCCTCGAGGAATCCGCCGTCACTGCTCTGTTGGCGACCTTCAATTTCGAGATAGTCTCCCACCTGCAGGCTCTGGATGTCCTGGACGCGACTGCGACGGTCATCTTCGTCATCGTCGTCGTCATCAATCAGGGTATTGCCGGTCAGCTGGACCTGGACGCCACTGACGACCATGGTTTCATTGGTCAGATCAAGAGACTCGATGCGACCATCCAGCTCGGCATCGGAATCCCGGCCTTCGATCTCTTCAGCCACCAGGACGCCATTGCGGAAATCCCCTTCCACTTTCACAAACAGGCCGTCTGCAAGGCTGCTTTCGCGGAGATCGTCGAACTCGGTGCCACCATCAATCTGGACGCGCACCCCATTCACCGAGAACTGTCCGCTAGCAGCGTCATAGTCATAAATGCTTCCGGAGATTTCGACATCGTCATCATCGTCGAAGAGGTCGTCCTCATCATCGATCTCCTCGGCCATGATGGTGTTGCCGTCCAGGTAGCCTTCCACTTCCACCACGATTCCGTTTGCCAGATCGTCCAGGGAGAAGCCGTCATCGCCGACAGCGCTGGTGTAATCAACCAGGAAACCGTTGATGGTGAAGGTCTGGGCGCTTGTGTCCAGATCGGCAACAACGCCTTCAATTTCTACTTCGTTGTTGTCATCGAATTCCAGGCCAATGGCCCGGGCACCCACAAAGCTTGCCCGGAAGCTGCCATCCTCAAGGCGCCAGGCGCTGACCCTTACACGATAGCCCTGGGGATTGTCGGTAAGGGCCGTTGGTGTTGCGCCGCGGAAGACGGTTTTGCCATCCAGGGCAATACTCTGGCCAAGCATGGTCAGAGTTCCGGTGCGGGTAACCTCATCCCAACTCATGCCGGAAATCGGCCCGCGCAGGGTATCGTCATAACTGACTTTGTCCGCCCGCCCCTGACCACTGTCATCCCAATCGCCCTCAACTTTGAGGATCATGCCCTTTTCGAGCTGATCCTCGCGTTCCAGGCCATCGTCGCTGCTAACGCGGCCGTTGGTCTCAAAGCGGGTACCGTTCACGTAAACACTGCCGAAACCGGATACCGCCCCGACACTGGTCCCCGATGAAGCATCACTTGTTGAGGCGTCTCCAGAGCCACCGCCTCCGCAAGCGGCGAGCGCGCCAGCAAGAGCGCCGGTCATGGCCAGTTTCACTGCAATTGCTAAAGGTTTGCGATTCATCGTTCTTCTCCAGGCTTGTTGTTGCGTCCCCGGGCGACCACGTCTTAGCGCCCGGCAATAAATTGGGAATTTTTTCCCATATATTTATTTGGGAATTTAATCCCATTATTTTTGGCTGTCCAGTTTTTGATCATGAAAATTTTGTGAACTTTATGGAGCAAAAAACGTAAATCTTTGAACGTTAAACCAAAACAGGTTCATTACGATGTTGGGATTTTTGAAAGGCGATCCGAAGAAAAAACTGCAGAAACAATACGAGGCGAAGCTCGCCAAGGCACTGGATGCCCAGCGCAATGGCGATCTGAGAACTCACGGAACCCTCATGGAGGAGGCCGAGAAAATCTACGCCGAGATACAACGGCTTTCTTCACAGGAAAAATAACAGCAGCATAGAAGTCCACCAGGTTCTACAATTTGTCATCAAAAGCGCAACTGGCAAATTGGCATAACCATGAAAGTTCTCCCGGGTGTCTTTACAGGGTTCCTGTTAACGTTTGCAGCCCTGATGTTTTTCGCCCAGTCCGCTTCGGCTGAGCAGCGCGAGCAGCTCAGGTTCTGCGAAGATCCCTGGGCCCCCTACACACTGGGAGAGATTGACTCTGTGCCCGAAGGCGGTATTGCCGTCGAGTTATTTAAGGAACTCGGAGAAAGGCTGGACGTCGATTTCCAGCTGAAGCTGTTACCGTGGAAACGCTGTCTGTTGTGGGCAGAAACCGGCGACTACGACGGCGTCATGCTGCTGACCCGGAACGATGAACGGGCAGCCTACCTGACATTTACCGACTCCGTTCATGAAGATAAAAACCTGGTCTGGCATCAGGCAGACAGGCGTTTCGGTCACAGCTTTGAAAGCTTTGCCGACTTCAAGGGTGTTCGTATCGGTGTAACAGCCGGGTTCAACTACGGTGAAAGGTTCAACCAAGCCGTTGATGAATTCGATCTTGTGGTTGAAGAAGCGCCGAACATATTGAGCAACCTCCGGCGCCTCGACCTGGGACGTATAGACGTATTCCTGGTTAACAAACCTGCAGCCGAATTTTCGATGGTTGAATTCCCCGATTTGCGACAGCGGCTTACTTACGCAGATGGCCCTTTCGAAGCCCTACCGTTTTATATAGGGCTGTCCAAGGCATCACCCGTGATCTTCGAGCTGGAACGTTTCAACCAGGCCATCGCCCACATGCGCGATGAAGGCACCCTCGAAAGGATTTTCAGCGCTCAGCCAGTGCCCTGATCCGGAGACAGCTGGGCCAGCCGCTGTTCCAGGCGCGCGACCTTCCTGCGCATGGTTTCAACTTCATCCAGCAGTTCCAGCGACATGGCCAGCCCCGGCAGATTCATTTTCAGATCCCTTTGCAGTCTCCGGGCCTTGCGCAGCCGGCTGAGGGCCGCAATGTCGAACTGCCAGTGAACGGTCTCGGGCAAATCTTCCAACGGGGCGATGATGCCGAAATTGACCAGTTTGATAACGAACTCTGCGTGGCACTCGCCACGTTCGCAGATTTCACGCAGGGTGAAGGTGCTGCCACTCTGGTCAAGTACCTCTACCGTCAGCACATGATCTTTATTGCTCATACCTTACTCCCGCTCACACGTGAAGCTTGCTGCGTGGATTGAATTGCTTCTCGGCCTCGGCCAGCTGCTCGTAGAGCTTTTCGGCCTCAGGGCTGTGTTTCTCGGGCATGGCAATCTGCAGGATGACAATCTGATCGCCCGGGTGCTTGCCCGGGAAACCCTTACCCTTGAGGCGCAGCTTCCGTCCACTGGTGGAGCCCTTCGGCACCTTCACATTCACCTTTGAGCCAATCGTTGGCACGGTCACCGTTGCCCCCAGAGCGGCCTCCCAGGGGGCGATCGGAACCGTGACCAATACGTCCCGGCCCTCCACCGTGAAATGCGGATGGGGTGCCAGCTCCACTTCAATGAACAGATCGCCTGGTTCTCCGCCACCAACGCCCGGCGCCCCCTGGCCTTTGAGGCGAATATGCTGGCCCTCGCGCATGCCTGCGGGAATCTTCACTTTCAGGGTCTTTTGCCGCGGCATCACCCGGCCATGCTCATCGGCCTCATGTACCGCAAAAGAAACCTGCTTTTCACAGCCGTGAAACGCTTCTTCGAGGAACAGGGCGAGCCTCGCATGCACATCCTCACCGCGCATTCTCATGTTCTGGCGGAAACCGCCACCACCGTAGCCCCCGGAGAAACCGCCCTGCCGGCCACCTCCGAATATCTCCTCGAAGAAGTCGCTGAACTGGCGCGCGTCGGCATCGGTATAACCTCCGCCACCGAAACCGGCACCGCTTTGCCAACCCGGAGGCGGCTCGAAAGAACCATCCGCCCTGGCGCCGTATTTACGCAGCTGGTCGTACTCCGCGCGCTTCTCGGGATCTTTCAGTACCTCGTAGGCTTCACCCACTTCCTTGAATTTGGTGTCGGCGTCCTCTTCCTTACTGACATCCGGATGGTATTTCCGTGCCAGCTTTCGGTAGGCTTTTTTTATCTCCTCGGCAGAGGCAGACTCACTCACACCGAGTACGGCGTAATAGTCTTTGAAGTCCATCAGGATCCTCACCACTGGTTATTCTGCTGGGCGTATGCCCGCTTACTAACCACTATATTTGATGAGATTGGGGAAATTACAAGGGGAAGGTCGTTCGTACTTGAGGTGGGTCAGGCATTTGGGGCGGAGATCCGCCCCAAATGAATAACAGAACTTACTTAACTTTCGGATCCAGCTCACCGGAGGCGTAACGCTCGAACATGCGCTCAAGGTTCACCGGCTTGATCTTGCTGGCGTTGCCGGCACAACCGAAGGCTTCGTAGCGTGCGATGCACACGTCGGTCATGGCCTTCATGGTTTCCTTGAGGAATTTGCGCGGGTCGAACTCGGCCGGGTTTTCAGCCAGGAAGCGACGGACAGCACCAGTGCTGGCGAGACGCAGGTCGGTATCGATGTTGACCTTACGCACGCCGTGCTTGATGCCCTCTACGATTTCTTCGACCGGTACACCGTAGGTTTCCGGAATCTCGCCACCGTATTCGTTGATGATCTTCAGCCACTCCTGGGGTACGGAGCTGGAGCCGTGCATAACCAGGTGGGTGTCCGGGATGCGGGCGTGGATGGCTTTGATCTGGTCGATGGCCAGGATGTCGCCTGTGGGCGGACGGGTA